>Ga0210123_1000038_pt1 | contig 73153 bp, 70 predicted proteins | sample Muzzi_PWB_D2_FD_185535 | JGI IMG/M metagenome (GOLD analysis project Ga0210123, IMG submission 185535) | Wetland microbial communities from San Francisco Bay, California, USA, that impact long-term carbon sequestration - Muzzi_PWB_D2 (SPAdes) | ecosystem: Environmental > Aquatic > Marine >... | reverse complement strand
AGTGAAACCGGATTTCTCTTTATATACCCGGAATGGGTAACCGTAACCGCCATATCCTCCGGAGCTATCATATCCTCGGGCAGAATTTCATCGGTGGCATCAATTATTTCGGTTCTCCGATCGTCACCATACTGTTCTTTAAGTTCTTTGAATTCATCAGTGATAATGTTCATTACCAGCGTTTCATCACTGAGAATTTCATTTAATTTTTTTATTTCCTGCATTATTTCTTCATAATCCCGGACAATTTTCTCTCTTTCAAGCCCGGTCAATCTCTGCAGCCGCATATCGAGGATGGTTTGTGCCTGAATATCGCTGAGTTCGTATCGTCGGATTAATTCTTCTTTTGCGTCCTGGGGACTATTTGAGGCCCTTATAAGGGCAACCACATCATCGAGATTATCGAGCGCTATGTTCAAGCCTTCGAGGATATGGGCCTTTTCTTCCGCTTTACGCAGTTCAAAGGCAGTCCGCCTATAAATAATTACTTTCCGATGGGCTATAAAATGTTCAAGTATTTGCCTGAGATTGAGTACTTCCGGTTTATTATTGACAATAGCCAGTAAAATAATGCCAAATGACTTCTGCATCTGGGTCATTGTATAGAGCTGATTCAGAGCAATATCGGCTATTTCATCCTTTTTCAGTTCAATTACAATTCTAAGCCCATGCCGGTCCGATTCATCCCGCACTTCTGAAATGGAGTTGATTTTCTTATCTTTTACCAGTTCAGCAATTTTTTCGACCAGAACAGCCTTATTAATTTGATAGGGAATTTCGGTGATTATTATTGCTTCCCTTTTTCCTTCCTTTATCTTTTCTATGTGGGTGAGAGCCCGTATAACAACAATGCCCCTGCCGGTCTCATACGCCTCTCTGATCCCGGCTCTACCGCAGATTTGACCACCTGTTGGAAAGTCTGGACCAGTGATTATCGACATTATTTGATGCACAGTGAGATTGGGATCTTCAATCAGGGCAATGAGCGCATCGAGTACCTCTGTGAGGTTGTGGGGTGGAATGTTGGTTGCCATGCCCACCGCTATACCTGAAGAGCCATTGATGAGTAAATTTGGTATTTTACTCGGCATAACCGATGGTTCTGTCAGGGAATTATCATAGTTGGGAATCCAATCGACAGTATCTTTCTCAAGATCATTGACAATTTCCCGGTCAATCCTGGTCATTCTCGCTTCGGTATATCGCATTGCAGCCGGTGAATCACCGTCCATTGACCCGAAATTTCCCTGTCCATCAACCAGTGGATACCGAAGGGAAAAATTCTGCGCCATGCGAACGATGGTATCGTAGGCTGCCGTATCACCATGGGGGTGATACTTACCAATGACATCACCGACAATTCTGGCGGATTTGACGTAGGGACGATTAAAATGCACACCAAGTTCACGCATGGCAAAGAGAGCCCTTCTGTGTACCGGCTTCAAGCCATCCCTGACATCCGGCAAAGCTCGACCGACAATGACACTCATTGCATATTCGAGATAAGATTTCTGCAACTCTTTTTCTATGGAAATCGTCGAAAACTGCTCACCACTTATTTCAATATCAGTGCTCATAAGAGAATATCTGCTTTTTTATTAACTTCGTTAGAGAGAGAAAAAGTACAGTGCCTTGAAAATAGACCTGATTTTTTACTTATACTGTTTCCTCGGCACCTGCACCTCTTCACAAGGAATATCTGAGGCTTCCTGTTTATATATCCAGATCGGTTACTTCCAGGGCGTGAGTTTGAATGAATTCCCTTCTTGGCTCCACTTTGTCCCCCATCAGCGTAGTAAAAATATCATCGGCCTGTTCGGCATCATCGATAGTTACCTGCATTAGAGTTCTGTTATCGGGATTCATTGTTGTATCCCACAGCTGCTCAGGATTCATTTCGCCAAGACCTTTGTAACGCTGTAAATGACTTCCTTTGAAGGATTCATCACGAACTATCTTCAGCATCTCGTTCCAATCGGCTGCAGAAATTTCTTTTTCCTTTTTCGTGGTCCCAGTGAAGATAACATTGAAACCATTTCTCAGGAAGGGATGGATAGTAGGAAAAATAGTAATAGCGGTCCTATATTCGTTTATCAGCGGGATCTGGGGACCAAGGGTCATCATCACCTGAACCTTTCCCCGCACGGCAACGTCGAGTTCATAACAGTCAGGCCGCCATCGACAGGATCGTATGTTGCCAATAACCAGCTTATCTTCTGGAAGTTTCTCCTTCAGATTATGTATAAATGATTCGTCTTTGAACTGATCAGCTGACTTTATACCGTTGTCGAGGAGAAAATACAGCATTTCCTCCCAAATATTCATGCGATTCATATACAACATTATTCGCTGGTAGACAGACAGTTTTTCAAGGAGTTCAATAAAAAACTCCCCTTCAACCGTTATCTTTTCCGGCCCGACGAGTTCAATTTTTAAATTTTCACTGGCTTGAGTAAAAAGATGGCTGTTGAGCTTATTTTCATCGAGAAAATATTGTTCTTTTTTCCCTTTGCCAAGACGATAGAGGGGAGGTTGGCCTATATAGACAAAGCCGCCTTCAATCAGAGGTACCATCTGCCGGTAAAGAAAAGTAAGCAGCAGGGTACGGATATGGGCACCATCGACATCGGCATCAGTCATGATGATGATTTTGTGATACCTGAGTTTTTCTAACGTGAATTCATCTTTGCCTATGCCACAACCAAGAGCACTGATTAAGTGCTTTATTTCTTCACTACTGAGAATGCGATCAAACCTGGCTTTTTCCACATTGAGAATTTTTCCCCGAAGAGGGAGAATAGCCTGATTAGCCCTGTCTCTGCCCTGTTTTGCCGAACCTCCGGCCGAATCACCCTCAACAATGAATATTTCTCTTTTTTCCGGATTCTTTTCTTGACACTCTGCGAGCTTGCCGGCCATCAATAGGCTTGTTGATCCTTTTTTACGTGACAGGTCCCTGGCTCTTTTTGCCGCTTCCCTGGCTCTGGCCGCATCCACGACCTTGGAGAGAATCTTCTTTGCTACCCCTGGATTCTGTTCCAGGAAGAGGGTAAGTTTCTCAGCACAAACCGATTCAACGATGGATTTGACCTCACTGTTGCCAAGCTTTGTTTTTGTCTGTCCCTCGAACTGAGGGTTAGGCACCCGGACAGAAATAACACAGGTCAGTCCTTCGCGTACATCATCGCCACCCATTTTTTCCCGCATGTTTTTGGGAATCATATCATCATTGGCGTACTTGTTGATGCACTTGGTCAAAGCGGATCTGAAGCCGGCTACATGACTGCCACCTTCACGGGTATTAATATTATTGACAAAAGAATAGAGTCGCTCGGAATAACCGTCAAAATGTTGAAGGGCTATTTCCACTTCTACATTATCCTTGCTGGCGGCAATAAAGATAGGTTCATCGAATACCGGGGTTCTTTTTCTATTGAGATATTCCACATAGGAAACAATTCCACCGGAGGCATGAAATTTGTCTTCTTCCCCACTACGCTCATCTTTCAGATAAATACGCAGACCCCTATTTAAAAAGCTCAATTCCCGCAGCCTGCTTTTTACTGTTTCATAATTAAAATCAGTTGTTTCAGTAAATATTTCAGGATCAGCTAAAAAGGTTATCTTCGTGCCTGTTTTTTCACTTGTACCAATTATCTGCAGCTCACCCGTTCTTTCGCCATATCTGTACGATTGTCTATATATGTTGCCATTACGCCTGATTTCTGCTGTTGTTTCAATGGAAAGTGCATTAACAACCGAAACCCCAACTCCATGCAGGCCACCGGAAACCTTATAACTCGAATGATCAAACTTTCCCCCGGCGTGCAGGGTGGTCATGACCAATTCAAGAGCCGTCATATTTTCGGTTGGATGCTTATCAACGGGGATTCCACGACCATCATCTTCAACAGAGACATAATTATCTTCATGGATCGTAACCCTGATTCGACTACAATAACCAGCCAGGGCTTCATCTATACTGTTGTCGACTATTTCCCATATCAGGTGATGCAGACCTTCTTCGGCAGTATTGCCAATATACATGGAAGGCCTTTTTCTAACTGCCTCTAGACCGTCCAGAACCTGTATCTGTTGTGCATCGTAATTATTATTTATTTCTGTCACTCTTTTTCCTTTTTCAAAAAAATGAATTATTTCTGTTTATTACAATTGCATCGGCATGATAATGCTTATAAAACCTCCATCATCCTCAGACTTCATAAGGCATGGACTACTGTTCGAGTTTATGTAGGCTTCAACTGTCTCTCCTTCCATGACCTGCAGGGTTTCAATAAAATAACGGCAGTTAAAACCCAGAACAAGCGATTCCCCTTCATATTGAATCTGCTGTTCATCCTTGGCGTTACCCAGATCGGCATTCTGCGATGAGAGAACCATCTTATTGACATCAATCTTCAATTGGATGGTGTGGAAAATATCTTCTGTAAAAAGATTGATTCTCTTGAGAGATTCCAGAAAGGGGATTCTATTTATTTTTACGCAGTTTGTCAGTTGAATTGCATCGATGATGGCCGAGTATTGAGGAAATTCTCCGTGCTTGAGTCGAATGACCATAACTGCCTGATCATCACGCAGTACCACCTGCTTCGGTTCAAAGGATACTTCAATTTTATCCCTGCCTTCGCAGAATTTCTTCCACTCCTGAATCCCCTTTTTCGGGATCAGGGTGACCTCATTGAGATGTAACTGATCAATATCTGCCGCCACATCTTTTTGCATGATGGAAAGCCTATGTCCGTCGGATGAAACCATTCTGAGATAGTTTATATCGTCGATCTTCTCCTTTTCGAAAAGAACTGAAGTGAGGGAATAGATATTTTCCTGTTCATTGGCTATGGAGTAGATGACTTTTTCTATAAGTTCAAGAAAGATGAAGCTTTCAAAGGAGACAAAGGTATCTTCCTCATATTCGGGAAATTCCGGATATTCATCGCTGGCCATTCCAGCAAGATTGTAGGTGCTTAATCCGGCCTTGATGATGACCCAACTGTTTTCGGTCTCCTCGATGTTGATGATCTCGGAACCAGATTCCCGCACTATTTCAAATATCTTCTTTGAAGGAAGTGTCAAAATACCTTTGTCATGTATTTCCGCAGGCACAAAAAGTCTCAGGCCTACTTCAAGATCAGTCCCGGTAATACTCAGCCCTCCACTGGCAGTGCTGATCAGGACGTTTGATAATATAGCCAACGTCCCTTTCTTGTTGGTGATATTTTGGAGACTGTTGAGACCTTCGAGCAGATCGTTTTTGCTTACAGTACAGTTAAGTGCCATTAAGGAACTCCTTTTGACCTATCCTTAGTATATTTATATTTTTTATTACTATTATGACGGTTGATTTGTTTATAATGAGTACAACATTTTGATATTTAAGAATTAAATTTAAACATAGGGACAGTTTGTATCTCTTCGTTTTTGTTCATAGGGAGTTATGAACAATGTTGTAAACACGTTACTAAGAAGAGATCAACAAAAGCCTGTTTAATCAATGTTGAAAACTGTGTTAAGAGATACTATTCCTCAATTTCCGGCAAGATCAATTTATAACGAAATTTCATAGAGATGTTTTATCGTCGGCGGCGTATAATCTAGTAAAAATAGGTAAAAATTTCAATAGAATAATAAAAAGAACAAATGGAAAAAACAGAAGATGGTCTTTTGCAAAATAAAATAGCCGGCCTGGTCGAAGAGGCTTTGAAAAAACATGTTTTTACAGCATGTTCCATTGCCTTCTTCAAAAGACAAGGGGAAGAGCTTGAGGGCAATATTTTAAGTTATGGGACCACAGGAGAAGATCAAGATAAACTACCGGTTGATGAAAAGACAATTTTCGATCTCGCCTCTCTCACCAAACCTCTGGTTACGTCCCTGTGTGTGCTTGCATTGTTGGCAGAGAAAAAAATATTTTTAGAAGATACCCTCGATAAATTTTTCGTAAAAATTCCGCTGGATAAACATAGTATAAAAATATCTCATCTGCTGAGCCATTCCTCGGGATTGCCTGCGCACCGGCCATATTACAAGAAACTTTTGGCCATTCCCCCGGCAGAAAGACCGGATAAACTCCTTGAATGGATTTTACAGGAAAATCTCCTATTCAGGCCAGGTGATGAAAATCTGTACAGTGATCTTGGCTTTATTCTTTTGGGCAGGATAATAGAAAAAATATCCGGAGATGATTTAGATGAATTGTGGAGAAAAAAGATAATCAGCCCGCTTAACCTCGATTACGGTCTTTTTTTTCCGAAAGAAAGAAAAGGAGGAAACGGTAGATACGCGTGCACAGGAACCTGTCAATGGTCAAGGATGAAGCTTTACGGCAAGGTGCATGATGACAACTGCAGGGCAATAGGAGGGGTGGCTGGACATGCTGGTCTTTTTGGAACAGCTGAGGCTGTTTTATCCCTTTGTGAACATATCCTGCTGCAGTTGAAGGAGGTACGGCAGCACCCTGCATACAGTTCTAAATTATTAAGAGATGTACTTCTTAAGGAAAAAGGGCCATGGATTTTTGGTTTTGACACACCAACAGCAGGTATCTCCAGCAGCGGCAAATATTTTTCCGCAAAAACGCTTGGTCATCTTGGTTTTACGGGGACTTCTTTCTGGCTTGATCTGCAAAGGGAAATAGCGATAGTTTTCCTTTCCAACCGGGTGTTAAGTGGAGAAAATACGACGCTGATAAGACAATTCAGACCGCTTCTTCACGACACTATCATGGAACATCTCATCCAGGGTAAAGAAAACCAGGAGAGTATAATTCAATAAAAAAGCCGATTGAACAGATGTCCAATCGGCTTTTGAAAGAAGGTGAGGCTCTTGCTACCACCAGCAAATGGTCTGGTCGGCTGCAAAGATTTTATCAACAAGCGTATCGTAATCCGGATTTTCGGTGTGCAGATCAAAAGAATCGGCTTCACGGTCACGGGTCACTATTTTAACCAGCTTTTGTACAGTTTCATCCGGTTCGGATTTATAGACATTTAATATTTTCATGGAAAGGACTCCTGGAAAATTTATTTTATCCCGTAGGGGATGATATGGGTCATCTCGCGCAGCTTTTCGCCGAGTTCTTCAAGGGAAATGGCCTCGAAACCATTCTTTTCCACGTTGGCCTGCACTGTGGAATAGACCTCTCCTTCCATATCACGCAGCATTTCGATGCTTTCCTGGGTCAATTCATCGAGTTCGGGAATTTCCGTGTCCATTACTACGCCATAGGAATACATATTCTCAACAGCAAGTCCGAGCGCTGATCGAATACCATCTATGGCGTAATCCTTGTGCCTGTACATGAAACATACTTTTTTGTATTCCATAACTACATCTCCTTAAAGACTGAGATAACAGTCAAAATCTTCTATCATTATACCATGTTGAGCTTGTGTTGCCATTTTCTTGGCGGTCAAACCGGCAGGGACGTCATCAACGGCGAAACCCTGTTTTTTGTAGCTGTCAACACAGATGGAAACATCGTCGGCCAATTCACATAACCCCGGGAAGGCAGGGTCTTTCGAGAGGGTCGTCGCTTTCCAGGTGAAAAAAACCTTGACCGTTGATCCCTTTGCCTTTGCAGCCTTGGTTATGCCTATGGCATGTTGCAGGCTGTCAGGTGAGGATACAAATATACCTAAACTTTTTGCCATGTTACATTCCTCCAAACGAATGGTGACGCATTAAATGTGAAAAACTGCATAGAATAAAAAGACTCTCGGTACGGACAATCAGGACAATTGTCCGTACTGAGAGTGGATATCGCATTTTTTATGTCACATTATTTTCCGTGACGAAAAAAATATTAACCCTTTTTGATGAAAAAGCTGATAAAGCCGGAGCCTTCTTTTTCTCCAAGATATTCGTGTCCCGAACGTTCACACCATCCCGGAATATCGTTTCTCGAACCGGGGTCGGTTCCGTCCACCTGGAGGATATCCCCGGAGGCCATTTTGCCCATTTCCTTTTTCGTCCGTAAAAGAGGCATCGGACAGCTCAGTCCTTTGGCATCAAGTACATTCGTCGGCTTGATATCATCTGCAACTGTTTTTAAATCACTCATGTCTGTTCTCCTAAAAATAAAATTAAGTGTTTCATTGACGTAAAACGCCAAATATAAACTCTCTTTTTAATACCTTTTATTTATTTCAATTCTGACCTATACCGTAGCATCGTAGTTCTGTCAAGAAGCGAAAAAGTTACACTTGTAACCACCTGTTAATATAATAAAAAACAAAAACACTACATTGTAGTAGTAGCTAACAGCTTGAGCGGTTACTCTTGACAAAAAAATAAGGGCTGTGTAAAAATTTTAATTTTGATTTTATGGTCTTTATCTAAATAATAATCAACCTGGAGAGATGTGTCATGAGTGAGGAGTCAGTTTTAAAAAACAAGATTAAAGAACTCTATAACCTCTTATGTGAAAAGGAATGGAATCCTTATGTCACAGGGGTGATTGTTGCTTTTTTTTCCGTGATGATAATGGCCTGGTGGAGACCCTGGGGAGCGGTTGGCGCAATTCGCAACTGGGGGGACTGGATCATGTATGGACTTGCCACACTGTTTGGAACTGATGCGGGCATTTTTCAATATTATGACGAAGCTCCACGTTCAGTATTTGCCAGTTCCGGGTCGGTAATAGGGATAGGTTTCGTGGTTGGTGCCTTTATCTCGGCCTGTCTTGGAAAAGATTTTGCCTTGAGGATTCCACCATACAGAGAAATGGTCAAGGCGGTGATTGCCGGCATCCTGATGGGTATAGGTGCCACGCTGGCCGGCGGGTGTAATGTCGGCGGTTTTTACAATGCCATTGGCAACCTGGGCGCCAACGGCTTTGCGATGATGTTAGGCCTTATCTTTGGCGTCATCCTCGGCTTAAAACTTCTCTACCTGGAAATGGAACATATCAGCTGGGGTGATGGCGGCTCAAAAACCTTTACCTTTCCGCCTGCGGTTGTCTATGGACTTGGAATTTTAGGTATTGTCGGTATTGTATACGCCTCATTCGTCTATTCAGCCAATGAGGAAAGCGATTATCTTGCATCTCTCAGTGGCATTATTCTCATTGCAGCCTGCCTTGGGTACTCGATGCAGCGTGGGCGCTGGTGCATGGTTCAGGGGTTTCGTGAGCCGCATATGACCGGTGACTGTACCCTGGCAAAATCTGTTATGCTGTCAATTTTTATAGTTGCAATAGGTGCGGCAGTACTGAAATATGCCGTTCCGGTCCGGGCTGAAGGCGAGTCAGTGCTGGCAGCGGCCAATTATGTTCGTGGAACCTTCGGCTGGGGAGGAGTGGTCGGCGGCTTTATCTTTGGACTCGGAGCAATGTTTGCAGGTGGTTGCGGCTCCGGAACGCTTTGGCGGGTGGGGGAAGGACAGGTTAAACTGATGATGGTTGTACCCTTTTTCGGTATCAGCTCCTCAATACTGACCTCCTGGTTCAGAGATCAAGAGTTTGAGGCCGATGGAGTTCTCGGTTCCTATGTGTATATGCCGGATGTTCTTGGCTATGGACCTACTCTTCTTACAATAGGTGCAGTAATGATCGTCTGGTATCTGGTTGTTACATGGAACGAGGAAACGAACAAACTGATCGTTCCCATGTAAGAATAAGCCAATCTCCCCATACCACCCACGACAAGAGGAGAGTCTGGCGGGGTCAGACACCCCTGCAGAAGGCATTTTTCGAATAAGAAACTAACATTCAGGCAATGAAAGGCGCAATTTCTTCTAGAAGAAATTGCGCTTTTTTGTTTTAAATCATTCCCCTGCCTTGTTTATCTACAAAAATTTACAGTATAATAATTGCTGGTTGCCGTAATGAGAGGAGTACCTTTTCCTCAACCACAGGTAGGTTGAAAAAGGACAAGACGAGAAAGCAATACAATTTGCAAAATAGTGTCGAGTAAAAGGTGGCTCGTGAAAAAAACGGCAATTTTCAGAAACAACTTGTTCTTCGAACATGATCCGGGATTCGATCACCTGGATTCTCCCGATCGAATCACGACGCTTGTTTCTGCATTTGAAGCCCTGCCGCCAAGCAGATACGGTTTTCTTGAACCTCCCTTTGACAGGGTTTCCCGTGAAACATTGCTGCAGAATCATTCTGAATCTCTGCTCGATCAGGTAGCTGCCACCTCAGACAAGATGTTTTCCGTTCTTGATCCGGACACCTTTACCTCCAAGAAAAGTTATGAGGCTGCCTGTTTCGCCGCTGGTGCTCTTACCACCGGTGTTGACCTCCTTTTCCGTAAAGAAATTGATAACGGTCTGGCAATGGTCAGACCGCCGGGACATCATGCGGAAAAGACGCAATCCATGGGATTTTGCCTCTTCAACAATGTTGCTCTTGCGGCGCATCATGCCATACAGAGATACGGCGTGAAAAAGGTGTTGATCGTCGATTGGGATGTGCATCACGGCAACGGGACTCAGAATTCCTTTTATGACACGGAGCAGGTTCTTTTCATTTCGATCCACCAGTCGCCGCTCTATCCTGGAAGCGGTGATCTGAATGAAACAGGTGCCGGCAAAGGTAGTGGGTACACGATAAATATTCCGCTCCCCGGTGGTCAGGGAGATACAGAATATGCCAATATCTTCAACTCACTGGTGTCTCCTCTGGTATCACAGTATCAGCCGGAACTTATTTTAATTTCGGCCGGGTTTGATGCCTATTATGGCGATGAAACAAGCTCGATGCAGCTTACCCATCATGGGTTTGCTTATATGGCACGGGTCTTGGTCGGACTGGCTGAAGAAATCTGCGATGGAAGAATTCTTGTTTCCCTTGAAGGGGGATATAACCTGAATGGCTTGAAAGAAGGGGTCTTTGCGGTAATGAGTGAACTGCTCGGTGAAAAACTCGACACCCCTTTTGCCAGCTTTCTCGATGAAGAAACCGCCCAGAAGTTGAGCGCTGAACGAAGCCCCCATCCGGCAGTTGAGAGGGTGAGGGAAGTTGCAAAAAACTACTGGAAAATGTAGATTCGGTCACACCCCATATCCGAGGTGGGGATGCGGAGATAATGTTTTGAGAAAAGGACCAGCAAAGATACTCATCGCCGACGACGATGGCATGGTACGAACAACGGTATCAAAGATACTGGAGATGTTTGGCCATCATGTTAAAACGGCTGTTGACGGGAAGGGTGTTCTCAACCAGGTGGATGACAGTTTTGATGTCATTATCCTTGATATAAATATGCCCGACAAGGATGGTTTTGAAACCATGCACGAACTCAATGAACTCCAATATGATATTCCCGTCCTTTTTCTTACCGGTGCCGGCTCTATGGATTATGCAGTAAAGGCGATAAATCTTGGTGCCTATGATTTTTTAACCAAACCTATCGAAGATCTCGATATTTTTAATGTCAAGATTCGCCGGGCCATAGAAAAGAGAATGTATGTGCTGCAGGAAAGGCAATACAAGGCAGCCCTTGAGGATGACATCCAACTCAAGGCAAACCAGCTTGAGGAACAGAATAAACTGCTCCTTACCTATAGCAACAGCCTGGAGAAAGCCACGGTCCAGTTGATGAGCAGTCTCCAGAATGCCATGGAGGAAAAGGATTATTACACAGCCGGGCATACCATGCGGGTGACGGAATATGCCTTGATGCTCGCTACGGCCATGGGACTCTCGGATAGCGAGATCCTTGTTCTCAGAAGAGCAGCCCAGTTCCATGACATTGGCAAACTTGTCATAGATCTTTCCTGTATTCAGAAACCCGGCAAGCTTACTGAGGAAGAGTGGATATTAATCCGTAAGCACCCGAGTGTCGGGGCGAATATCATTCAGCCGCTGGGGTTTATGGAAAGGGAACAGTTCATAATCCGGCATCACCACGAGAGGATGGATGGTACTGGATATCCGGCCGGGCTGACCGGTGACCAACTTGATGATCTGACCAAAATACTTATTGTGGTGGACAGCTATGACGCAATGACCTCAAAACGAAATTACCGAAAAAACATGACCCGGCAGGAGGCGGTGGAAGAACTCTACCGGTGCAGCAGATCGCAATTTGATCCGGAAATCGTTGAGTATTTTGCCAGAAGCATTGTTGATTTTACACCGACCGAGAAGGTATTTACCCGGGAGTATCTGGACAATGTGTACCTAAACAACAGAAAGTGAAATAAGAAAAGAGCATACCCTGATGAAAATAAGCAGAAAAGAAGTTGAACATGTTGCCCAACTGGCAAGACTTACCTTAACGGAAGAAGAACTGGAAAAAATGACCGGCCAACTGGATAATATTCTGTCCTATGTTGCCAAACTCGACGAACTGGATACCAGCCAGGTGGTTCCCACCTCCCATGTTTTTTCGGTGAGCAATGCCTTCCGGGAAGATGTGGAAAGGGAGTCTTTATCCCAGGCAGAGGCAATAAAAAATAGCCCGCAGCATGACGGGGAAATGTTTCTGGTGCCGAAAATCATTTAATGCCTTTCCGATTATTTTCATAAGTGAAAACAGGAAAGATACTCTTCGAAAGGCACTTTCCCTTGCGGGTTGTGAGTGACGTAGAAATTCTTTTCTTGTTTCTTTCAGGAAAATCATTTGTTACAAGGCAGTTACCTGCCCACCAGAGTAGAACAAATAATCCCGGAATGGTCCCCGTCTCTTTCGGGGGATATCTTAAATTAATTTATCCATCTAAAGCAGGACAGCCGGACTGTCCGTTTTTTTCGAGGTTTACATGAATCCGTATGAATTGACCATTGGCCAGGCATTGCAGAAAATGGAGCAAGGTGAACTTTCCGCAGTTGAACTCACCAAGAGTTGTCTGGACAGGATAGATGCTATTGACAAAGAGCTAGCAGCTTTTGTCACCGTTGACCGGGAAGGTGCCCTTGCCCAGGCGGAAGATGCCGATAAAAAACGAAAGAGCGGAGATGGCGGCACGTTGTGCGGGATACCTCTTTCCGTTAAAGATCTCCTGTGCACCACAGGCTTGAAGACCACCTGCGGTTCAAAGATGCTGGCCAATTTCATTCCGCCCTATGACGCGACAGTGGTCAAGAAAATAAAAGATGCCGGCGCAGTGATTCTCGGCAAGACAACAATGGACGAATTTGCCATGGGATCGACTTCGGAAAATTGTGCCTTTGGCGTCCCTAAAAATCCATGGAAGAAGGGCTATGTCGCCGGCGGTTCATCCGGTGGTTCGGCTGCTGCGGTTGCCTCTTATGAATGTCCAGGCTCCCTCGGCTCGGATACCGGTGGTTCGATTCGGCAACCGGCCTCACTCTGCGGCGTCGTCGGGATGAAACCGACCTACGGCAGGGTTTCCCGATACGGCCTGACTGCTTTCGCTTCCTCTCTTGACCAGGTCGGTCCCCTGTGTCGGACCGTCGAGGATTGCGCCTTGATGATGCAGGCCATCAGTGGTTATGATCAACTGGATTCCACCTCGGTCAAGCAGGATGTGCCGGATTATACGTCATCTCTGACAGAGGGGCTTACCGGCTTGCGGGTTGGGGTTCCCCGGGAGTATTTTACCGAGGGCCTCGATGTGGAGGTAAAATCGATAATTACCAACAGCATTGAGGTCCTTCGCAACAACGGGGCGGAAATTGTCGATGTCTCTTTGCCACGCACGGAATATTGTGTCGCGGTTTATTATCTGATTGCCCCGTCCGAGGCGAGTTCCAACCTGGCCAGGTATGACGGTGCCCATTACGGCTACCGTGACATGTCTGCCGATACGCTTCTCGACATGTACAAACAGACGCGATCAAAAGGCTTTGGAGCAGAGGTGAAACGCCGCATTCTCATTGGCACCTATGCCCTGTCTTCCGGGTACTATGATGCCTATTATAAAAAGGCTTCCCAGGTACGGACTCTCATTCTCAACGATTTCAAAAGGGCGTTTCAGGCCTGCGATGTTATTGTTTCTCCGGTGACTCCGACCCCGGCCTGGAAAATGGGAGAAAATACCGAAGATCCTCTTGCTGTCTATATGTCGGATATCTTGACAATTTCAGCAAATCTCGCCGGAATTCCAGGAATGTCGGTGCCCGGCGGCTTTACCGCGGCCGGCCTGCCCGTCGGTGTACAGCTGCAGGCGGCTCATTTTATGGAAGAAAAGCTGCTGAAAACCGGTTTCAATCTTGAGCGGAGTCTGGATCTTGCGCAAGGAATACTGGACATTTAGCGATCTGACCCGATGCCGCTCTTTGAAGGACAACATCGCGTAACGGAGAAACCTTGAAAATTAAAGTTTCCGACAATATCGCCACAATAACGCCCTACCCTCCAGGCAAACCACTTGATGAACTGGAACGTGAGTTTGGCATTGTCGATTCGATAAAACTTGCCTCAAACGAAAACCCCTGGGGGCCATCTCCCAAGGTGGTCCGGGCCCTTCGTTCAGAATTGCTCAATCTCCACAGGTATCCCGACGGCTCCTGCTATTATCTGGTCCGGGCCCTTGCCGAAAGACTGGGCGTTGCTGCCGGCGAAATTATGCTCGGCAACGGCTCAAGCGAGGTGATCGAACTCTTGGTCAAGGCCTTTGTCCAGGAGGGCGATGAGGTCATTACCAGCCATCCGTCGTTTCTCATGTATCAAAAGATCGTCCAGGTCAGGGGCGGAATAAATCATGTGGTGCCGCTGCAGGCCATGCGCCACGATCTCCGGACCATAAAGAGCAAGGTTACCGGGAAAACCAGGCTCATTTTTCTGGACAACCCTAACAACCCCACCGGGACGGCTATCCCGCCGGTGGAGCTGTACCGGTTCCTGAGTGACATCCCGGAGTCCGTCATTGTCGCCGTGGATGAGGCTTATGCCGATTTTATGGATAAAAACCTGCAGGTTGATGCCTTTTCCCTGATCAGAAATGCCAAAGGTCGTTGTCCGGTTGTCTTTTTAAGAACCTTTTCCAAAGTATACGGTCTCGCCGGGCTGCGACTCGGCTATGGGCTCATGGCCATAGACCTTGCTGCAACTCTGCAGAAGGTGCGCCAGCCGTTCAATATCAACCAGATGGCACAGGTGGGGGCCCTGGCGGCGCTGGGGGATGAAGAGTATTATCAGAACACACTTGATCGTACCGTAAGAGGTCGTGACTTTCTCAGTCGGGAGGTGGACGAGCTTGGCTGTCAAAGCTATCCTTCACAGACAAATTTTTTTCTGATAGACGTACGGGGCAATGCGGATAAACTCTATCATGCCCTGCTCTGTAAAGGGGTGATCGTTCGCTCCATGAGCGCGTACGGTTTTGAAAATTTCATCCGGGTGACTGTCGGCACAGACGAGGAAAACAATCGTTTTCTAAAGAGTCTGGCCGTTTGCCTGAGCGAGCTTGGTTATGTCTGAGATGCAGAACATTATTACCATCGACGGACCGTCGGGGGTCGGCAAGTCCACAGTAAGCAGGAAAATAGCCGCCGCCACCGGCTTTACCTATCTGGATACCGGTGCAATGTACCGGGGAGTTGGCCTCTACTTTCAGCGTGAGGGGGTCGATCTCGATGATGCAAGTCTCATCGCCGGGAAACTGGCGGCGCTGGAGCTGCGCTTGCTGCCAGCTGCCGATGAAGACAGTGATGTGGGGGTGTTGCTAAACGGCGAAAATGCAACCGATGCCATCCGGACCCCGGAGATGGCCATGGTGGCATCCAGGGTTTCTGCCCTGCCTTTAGTTCGTGAGAAGTTAACCCAGATCCAGAGAGAGTATGGCGATGAAGGGAAGATCGTCGCCGAGGGCAGGGATACCGGCACCGTCGTCTTTCCCAGGGCTGCTTTCAAGTTTTTTCTCGATGCGCAACCCGAGGAGAGGGCGAAAAGACGCGTCGCCCAACTGCGGGCAAGAGGGGTAGCGGCAGATTTTGCAGAGATCCTGGCTATGACCCTTGAGCGGGACAAAAACGATAGCGAGCGCACCATCGCTCCGCTCAAGATGGCCCGGGACGCCGTTTTGATCGACACCACCGAGATAACCATTTCACAGGTCGTCGACCGGATCCTCGGAGTAGTGAAGAGCCGGGGCGACCGGCCACATACCTGAGCAGGCCCCACGACATCAGGCGAGGACCCGGTCCAGCCCCTTATTTGACGATAAAGTCGACCCTTCTGTTCATGCTGTAGGAATCTTCATCGTGGCCCGGAAACAAAGGTCTTTCCTCACCGTAGGAGAGGGTTCGCATTCTGTCTGCGGCGATCCCGAGATTGATGAGGTACTGCCGGGTGTTGATGGCTCTTCTTTCCCCGAGGGCGAGGTTGTATTCGTTGGTTCCCCTTTCGTCTGAATTCCCCTCAATTGTGACCATTGCCCCCGGAATAGTTCTGAGGTAATCGGCGTTATGAATAAGAACTTCCGTCATCCCTGGACGAACACCGGCCTGATCGAAATCAAAATAGATCGGGGCAAGGTTGTCCGAACAACGGCCATGAATCCTCTTGTATTCATCTGACTGTTGATCGGCATCGTACAGCAGAGAGGTGCTGTCGCCGGCCTGTCCCGCCAGATTGGAATCATCCAGTGTTCCCTCCAGCGGTAGATTGTCCTCAGAATAGCTGCCATTCGCCGGAGGATAATGTATGTCTTTTCCTCCGGACATGTCCGAACCTTGCATAGCGTCCGGTGGAATGACGGTTTTTTTGCTGCAGCCGGCACCGAAGAGAAGAATTGATCCTATAAGCGCGGAGAGCGCAAGAGTTCTACTGAGCCTTTTCTTCATATACAATACCTCGTGTAAGTGACTTTTAGTGCCCTTGGCTGATTATCCTGTGGGCTTTGCCCTGGACCTCATTTGCCAAGGCACCTATCCCGATTATCGGGGGAGTGAAAAATCAACCGTATATGTGCAACCAAGATGAAGAACAAATTCACCAAAATAATTCTCTACTTTAGCCGTATTGCAAAAGAGGTCAAGGACAAATTGTCAGGAAAACACTATTCATTTCCTGTTGCCCGGCAGATGCTATAATGGTAATCGATGGGGGTGGAACAGCGAGAGGCGGTTTGTCGGACTGCGGCCATGGGGGAAAATGTTAGGATACAGGGAAGCCGGTAGTTTTACTGGACAGAGGATACGAGAAGAGAAGATGATCATATATGAATGGATAGCCAGCTGTGCCGGTGGGATGGAGAAGCTGGTAGAAGAAGAAATTGTCCTCTTTGGCGGGCTGGATGTGCGGACCGCGACCGGTGTTGTCAGCTGGAGCGGGGCTCTCGAATCCGGGTATCGCTGTTGTCTGTGGTCTCGTTTTGCCTCTCGGGTGTATTTGCAGCTGGTCCGCTTTCCCGTGGTCGACGAACAGTCCCTGTACCAGCGATGTCTGGAGTTTGACTGGCAGGACCATCTCACTGTTGAGACCAGTTTCGCGGTAAGCTGCACCATCGCCGGCAGTTCGCCTATTACCCATAGCCGCTATGCCTCGCTCAAGGTCAAAGACGGGCTGGTGGACAGTTTTAGAGAGAGGACGGGCAAACGACCGTCGGTGCAAACGACCAGGCCGGAGGTGCAGATTCATTTGCATCTTGATGGAGACCTGGCCACGCTTTCCCTGGATCTGTCGGGAGAGAGCCTGCATCGACGGGGATACCGAGGCACGGCGGTCAAAGCACCTCTTAAGGAAACCCTCGGGGCCGCGATTGTTGCCTTGAGCGGCTGGCCGGCTGAACCCGGCACTTTGATTGATCCGATGTGTGGCACCGGAACCCTGCTGATCGAGGCCGCTTTAATGTTTGGCGATTCGGCACCCGGTCTGTCGCGCAGTTATTTCGGTTTTTTCGGCTGGCAGGGACACGATCCGGAGCTCTGGAACTGGCTGGTTGCCGAGGCCCTGGAGAGAGAAGAACGTGGCCTGATCAGGGACTGGCCGCAGCTGCTCGGTTACGATTGTGATCCGCTAGCCGTCAGTGCCGCACGAAAAAACATCGAGAAAGCGGGCCTTGCCGAGCATATCCAGGTAAAACAGGCGGAACTCGCCACCCTTCGTTCACCGGATAAAGAGGGAATGATGCTGGTAAATCTCCCTTATGGGGAACGGCTGTCCGAGACGGAACAGGTTGGTCGTCTGTATCGGGCCTTTGGCCGGATCATGAAAGAGCGGTTTTCCGGCTGGCGGACCGGGGTGTTTATCTCCAACCCGGCCTTGACCGACAGCTTTACCCTGACCTGGGAGAACCGATATAGGTTATTTAACGGTTCGATTCCCTGCAGACTGCTTACCGGCACTGTTTCAGAGAAGGAAACTGTTTTCAGGTGGCAGCCGGTTGAGCCCGGTGATAGAGAACCGGATAATGAATTTGCCAATCGATTGAGAAAGAACCTGAAAAAATACCTCAAATGGGCCGAAAAAAACAATATCTTCTGCTTCAGAATTTATGACCGCGATCTGCCGGATTATAATCTCAGCATAGATCTCTTTGCCAAATGGGTACACATCCACGAATATGCACCGCCAAAATCAATTGATCCAGAGCTTGCCGCCTCGAGACTGGCGACCGCGCTGAAAGGGGTCAGAGATATTCTGGGGGTCCGGTCAAACCGCATTTTTATAAAAGCCAGAGAGCGCCAGAAAGGAAAAAAGCAATACGAAAAGAAGGGCGAAAAAGGCAAAATGTATGAAGTACGGGAAGGGGAATGCTCTTTTCTGGTCAATTTTACCGATTACCTCGATCCCGGTCTGTTTCTCGATCACCGACCGGTCCGGGCCAAAATTTATCGGGAAGCCAGGGGGAAAAGGTTTCTCAACCTCTATGGGTATACGGGGACGGCAACAGTGCAAGCGGCGATGGGCGGGGCGGCCAGCACCACAACCGTCGACCTTTCTTCGACCTACCTGAACTGGGCGAGAATGAATCTTGCCCTAAACGGTTTCTCGGAGTTCCGGCACAAAACTGAAAAAGGAGATTGCCTGCAGTGGCTTCTGGAAACAAGGGAAATCTTTGATCTGATTTTCATCGACCCTCCGACTTTTTCCAACACCAAGAAAGACCAGCGGGTTTTTGACATTCAAAAAGATCATTCGCGGGTAATCGAGTTGGCCATGGAACACTTGGCACCAGACGGGCTGCTGATTTTTTCGACCAACTTTCGCCGGTTTAAAATTGAGGAAAGGCTTTTTACACTCTATGCAGTAAAAGATATTTCCCGGGAGTCGGTACCGTACGATTTTGCCAGAAATGACAAGATCCACAGTTGTTGGGAAATAAGGCATACGGGCCAAAACCAGCCGGTAAAGAAATGGCCGGAAGAAGGGGTGTGGCGAAAGGGGTAACGGGCAGCGGCATGCGAATCGTGCAAAACGAGGCTATTCGCTGTACAATGAATGAGTAGCAAAAGTTGTAAGGTGGTGGATCCAGATGGCAGTCTGAGGCAGCTGTGCGGCTATTCGCCAACAAGATGAACGGGAACCTTGATGAAAACTTTAATAGTGGAAGATGATTTTCTGGCACGGGCCTTACTCTCGACGCTTTTGTCAGAATATGGTATCTGCCATGTTGCGGTAAACGGCCGGGAAGCCCTTGACGCCATTGAACGTGCTTTTGCCGATGAGGATCCCTATGATCTTATCTGTTTTGATATTATGATGCCCGTAATGAACGGCCAGGAGGCTTTGTTGGAATTGCGGAAGATGGAGATGGAAAAGGGTCTTACGGGACAGGATGCAACCAAGGTCATAATGATTACCGCCATAGATGATTCAAAAAATGTTATGACAGCCTTCCGGCAGGGGCAATGTGAAGCGTATCTCACCAAACCATTGGACAGGCATAAGTTGATAGGTCATATAAAGAGCCTCGGGTTGATCACCTGATGAGTATAAGCGAACCATGAATACAATGATACATAGGCGGGAAAATCACCCGGAACCGATTTTATCGCCGGCGCCTGTTACAGTACAGAACCTGCAAAGACACTTCAGGGAGGTATACGGCTTTAATATTTCCCAGACTGAGGTTATGTTGCAGAGTTCGGCAAAGTCTCTTGAGCAGGCCTTTGGAGATGCTGCTGCCGCTTTGGAACAAGCCAATGCACGGCAGTTGCTGGCTCCGGTTTTTCATGGGCTTAAGGGATTGTTTCTGAATATGGGTGAAAAAGTCTGGGCAGCTTTCGCCCGGGACGTCGAAGAGAAACTGAAAGGGGATGTTCCTGTTGATCTTAAGGGAATTATCACGGTTTTGAGAGTTGGGTTGACGGAAGTTCTTGATTATTATAGGGACAAGGGGAAGGAAAACACCTGATTTAGGTGGGCTGTGAGATATGAAACACCAATCGGAGGGGGAATGGTGGCTGAAATCGAGAGTTTACAGGAACAGATTGAAAATCTGAAAGCCCAACTGGCAAAAGAGAAAAAGACCAACAAGCTGTTGAAGAAAAGGGCTCTGCAGGCGATTACCGGCACGAATCACGGGGGGCGCAGTCTGCCGGACAACAGTGCCTGCGAGGTCGACCTGGCCAGAGCGAAACTTTCCAGCCGGGTAAAAAGTGTTTTTCTGGAGAACGTCAGCCATGAGATCCGTTCTTCAATGAACGGGATTGTCGGGATGACAGAACTCGTTCTTGAGACCGACCTGTCTGCCGAACAGCGGCAGTACCTGGAAATGGTCGGCTCATCCGTTGACCGTTTGCTGGTTGTGGTCAACGAGGTTCTCGATTTATCCAGGATAGAAACAGGGGAACTGGAGCTTGAGCCGGAGGATTTCAACCTGAAAGAGAGCCTCGATCATGACCTCTATGTTTTAAACCTTGCCGCCCAAAAGAAGAATCTTGAGCTGGCCTGCGCGATTGAAGCGGATGTTCCCGCCTACATTAACGGCGATTCGGCCCGGCTGGTTCAGATTGTCTCCAGTCTGGTCAACAACGCCATTAAGTTTACGACGACCGGCGGGGTACATATCAAAATTGAAAATACCGGTTATGACACCGGTAATAATCTCCTGCTTCGATTCAGTATTCACGACACAGGGTGTGGGATAGCCCCGGAAAAACTTGACCTGATCAACCATTATTTTCGGCAAAAGGCCAATCCCCAGGTCGCTCTGCCCCTGTCCGTCGGCACCACCGGTCTCGGACTGACCATCACCTCCCAGCTGGTCAAGCTGATGGGCGGGGAAATCAGCGTTGAAAGTGATGCCGGGGAGACGACCTTCAGGTTTACCCTCCCCTTCAAGGAAGTGGCAGATCTGAATGGGCTCGAAGAGCGGGCAAATGCAACTCTGGAAGGGATTGAAGAGGAGGTCACCTACGCCCTGAAGGGGGCCAAGGTTCTCCTTGCGGAAGATGAATATATCAACCGGGTGCTCATTGAAACGATTCTCAAACAGCTCGAGGTGGACGTAACCTCGGTCGCCAGCGGCAGAGAGGCGGTGGCTGAGACCAATACCGGCAATTATCAGCTGGTACTCATGGATGTTCAGATGGATGATGTCGATGGGCTGGAAGCGACCCGGCGGATTAGAAAACATGAGGCAAAGCATGGCGGGCATGTCAGTATTATCGCCCTGACCGCCCTGGCCATGTCCGGCGACAGGGAGAAATGCCTGCAGGCCGGGATGGATGATTACCTGCCAAAGCCGGTACAGAGAAATGGATTGATCGGTGTGCTGGCGCGGTTTTTAACCCACCGGGTCCTGGTGATGGACGGTGATTCGGCGAGTCAGAATGTTTTTGTCCGCACCCTGGTCGAGAATGGGTGGCAGGTTACGATTGCCGAAACCAGACGGTCGGCAATGTATGAGGCCTCCCTGTCCCATTTTGATCTGATCATTTTCGATCTTTCGACGCCTCAGCTCGAGGGTGGGGACGCAGTTCGGGTAATCAGGCAACTGGAAGAATATTCCGGACAACGAACCAGGATTTTTGGGGTCGGGGAAGAGCAGGCTGATGAACAATGGCAGACGCAGGGCGTGGATAATTATATATCAAGACCGGTTACCAGGGACAAGATCCTGGAGCAACTGGAGGTTCTGGAAATAGCCAGATAATGATTACCGGCCCGGGGGAATGGTTTTTCATTCCTTTTGGTTGCTTACCGGTTGCCGGCAAGCCGCATTTTTTGATCGCTGCAAGAAACTATTACACAGGTTTATGATACATTTTTCCCATGTCTGTCTTGACACCTTTGGCTACGAGTTGCCGCCGAGGGTACTCTCCTCCGAGGATATTGAGAACCGATTGTCCACCGTCTATGAAAGGCTGCATCTGCCCAGCGGCAGGCTGGAATTGATGAGCGGTATCCGGCAGCGGCGTCTCTGGCCGAAAGGGACGAGACCGAGTGAGGCCGCAGGCCTGGCCGGTAAAAAGGTGCTGGAGACGGCGGCTGTTGATCCGCAGGACATCGATTGCCTGATCTTCACTTCTGTTTCCCGGGACATGATGGAACCGGCAACCGCATCTTTTGTCCACGAAAAACTTGGCCTGTCATCTTCCGCGCTGATCTTCGACATCTCCAATGCCTGTCTGGGGTTTCTTGATGGAATGGTCATGCTGGCCAATATGATCGAGCTTGGCCAGATCAGAAATGGATTGGTAGTCTCCGGAGAGACCGCCGAAGATTTGCTGGAATCGACTCTCCTTGCCCTGCTGGACGATACCGGCTTGAATCGAAAGAGCATAAAACCGGCTTTTGCTTCGCTGACGATTGGCTCAGGGTCGGTGGCGCTCTATATGCGACGGGTGAAAGACGGGGAGGACAGGCCACGGCTGGTGCATGGTGCCTGGCGGGCGAACACCGAACACTCCAACCTCTGTCATGGTGGCCAGAGCGGGGCAAATACCGTTTTGATGGCGACCAATTCGGAAGAGTTGTTACACCGGGGGGTAGAGACGGCCCTGATGACCTGGAACAGGTTTTCGGCCAAACCCGGCTGGCGGGCGGAAGACATCGATAGTTTCTTTTGTCACCAGGTTGGTTCGGCCCATGCTAAGCTGCTTTTTGAAAAACTTGGCCTTGCGCCGGAAAAAAATTTTGAGACCCTGGCGACCCTCGGCAATGTCGGCTCGGTGTCTGCACCGATCACCATGGCTATGGCGGTGGAGCAGGGCGTTTTTCAACCGGGTCAAAAGGGGGCCTTGCTCGGAATCGGCAGCGGCATAAACTGTTTGATGTTGGGAGTTGAATGGTAGGTATGGATGGCATACTGGAAGACCGGCAGGGGCAGACCCTGCTGAAGCTGGCGAGAAATACCCTGGAACGGAAATTGACCAAAGGAGAGGATCCGCCGACCCCGACCGATCCAGCACTGTTGGTCAGGGCGGCCACCTTCGTTACTTTGAAAATAGCCGGTCGGCTCAGGGGTTGCATAGGTAATCTTGAACCGGTTGGGCCGCTCTGGGAGGGGATCCGCGATAACGCCATTCACGCGGCTTTCCACGACCATCGATTTTCGCCGCTTTCCCCGGAGGAACTGCCGAAGGTGCATCTCGACATTTCTATCCTGTCACCACCTCTACCCCTTGACTACGCCGATGCGGACGAATTGCTTGCCAAACTGCGGCCGGACATCGACGGGGTAATTCTGCGCGATGGCCGCCGAAGTGCCACCTTTTTGCCTCAGGTCTGGCAGCAGCTCCCCAGACCGGAACAATTTCTCGGCCATCTCTGTCTGAAGGCCGGTCTGCCGCAGGACTACTGGCGGCAGGCAAAACTTGTCATCAACACCTACCAGGTGCAGTGTTTCGCGGAGAAAAAAGAATGAAAGAGGTGGTCCTGTCAAAAGAACAGCTGGCGGAACTGGTAGATATCTATCAGCAGCTCCAGCACGACTACGAGAAGGTGGCGGCTGAGCTGAACTTTTCCTGCAGCGGTTGCCCGGATAACTGCTGTGACTCCTATTTTCTTCACCATACCTACGCAGAGTGGGCCTACCTCTGGGCGGGAGTCAGGCAGCTGCCGCCGGAGCGGCAGGAGGAGCTCGTTGCCAGGGCAAAGGATTATCTTGATCAATGTCAAAAGGCATTGGGCCAGGGAGAGCGCCCCCAGGTGATGTGTCCTTTGAACGATGAGGGGCTCTGCGCCCTGTACGGCCATCGTCTGCTTATCTGCCGCACCCATGGGGTGCCGGCAAGTATGACCAGACCGGATGGACAGACGATGAACTTTCCCGGCTGTTTTCGCTGTCAGGAGATTGTCGACGACGGGGATGGCGGGGAGTCACCCCGGGTGGAAAGAACGGTACTCTTCCGGAGGCTGGCCCTTTTGGAAAATGACCTGCTGGAGGGCCGACGGCATCTGCTGCCCAGGGTGAAATCGACCATTGCCGAGATGCTGGTTAAAGGGCCACCGGTGATTGCCGTGCCGCACTGTGAAAGAAAGAGTACTGAGTCCATGGTGAAGAAATGAGATCAACAGGAGAACTGTGGGAGGCCATTGGAGCCGTCGAGACCGAGGACACCGGTCATGTTCTTGCCAGACTTTTTACCATGTATGAACAGCTCCTGGCGACAGATGCCGAGAATACCGAAGCCGTGAATTTTTTTAAAAAGCTGGATATTGCTCTTACCCAGACGGCCGCGTGCAACCTCAACCGGAGATGAGTTTCGTGCAGGTAAAGATAACCAGAAAGCAGCCAAATTCGAAAATGTGTTTTGTCTGCGGCATGAGCAACCGTTTTGGACTGAAGAGCCGGTTTTATGAAATGGAGGACGGGCAACTGATGGCCATCTTCCAGCCCGCTGAGGAACATCAGGGATATCCCGGACGTCTGCATGGCGGCATTGCGGCAGCCATCCTTGATGAAACCATCGGCCGGGCGATTATGCTTACCTCTTCGGCCAATATCTGGGGAGTAACGGTAGATTTTTCCATGAAACTGCGAAAACCAGTACCTCTTGATGGAGAAATCAGGGTTCTGGCCAGGATTGTAACAGATGGCAAGCGCTCATTTACCGGGGAGGGGGAGATCCTGCTGGCCGACGGTCAGGTGGCGGTCGAAGGCAAGGGCCGGTATCTGAAGATGGATATAGACAAAATCGCCGACTTTGACCATGAGGGCGAGGATTGGCGGGTTGTTCCCCTGCCCGGCGATCCGGATTTTTTAGAGATAGATAAAAAATCCTGACCGGCAGGTGCTCTTTCTTATTCGAGGAGTTTAACCAGAAAAGCGGCGACCTCATCGGCACCGTTTTCCGTGGCAGGAACTGATCTGGGGCTGCTGAGGAGACTTTCGGCAATCGCCATCCAGCTGCCGTCCTGGTAGCTTTCCGGACTAATTTCTACCCCACCGAGCTGCTCGGCAAGATATCGCTGCAACGGTTCTGATTCAGGAAAATCGGCTCTCCCGACGGAAATTACCCTGACGCCAGCCTGGCAGCATTCGGCAACGGTCGAATAACCGGCCTTGCACACCACAATATCAGCCGCACTCAGCAGATCAGGATGATAGTGACCGCTGTCCCGGGACAGGAGGGCCAGATTCGTTCCCAACCGCTTGGTTTCCGGTTGCCCGGTGAACAGAAAGTAATAGTCGGGAAACTTCTCCACCTTGAGAAATGCCGGGAGTCGCTGAAAAACCCCGCCCATGGTGACCAGCACCAGGTTTTTCTCACCGCATCCGAGTTCTTCACGGAGCGAGGACCTGCTCCCCTTCGCTTTTCGGAAAATCGGTCCGCAAAAAAGATTCCGGGGGGCAACAGCACAGAGTGGGTCCGTCTGGATACGGTACCGGGCCTTGGCAAATAGTTTTTGCAAAAAACTCTGGTGGCGGCTCAGCCCTGGATACCGGTCTGCGTAGTGTTGATAAATCCAGTCCCAGGTAAAGTTTTCCACCAGTATCGACGGCAAGCCGGCATGTCGGGCGACGGCAATCCCCAGAGGGGCAATGTCGCAGAGGATAAAAGAGCATTTCGCGCATCGGCAGGCCAGATCTTCGATCAAATCTCTGCGGTAGGGCAGAAGCTTGTCCAGCCGATCGATGGTGGCGGGAAGATCGGAGTCCATTGCCGAGTTCTGCGCCAGCCCCACATCGACCAGCATCGGGTGGTGGGTGAAATTGTCCAAGGATTCGGCAAAGAGAAATCGCGGCACGGTGGTGTAAAAATGGGCGTGCACATCAGGCCTCAGACGCTGGAGCGCCTCGACCACGGCGATTGCCCGGGTGGCATGGCCAAAGCCATGCGGACTGACGAAGCAGGCTATTTCCTTCACTCTATCGGGGTATGGTGGTGTGGGTGCTCGCCGGCCTTGTGCACATGACGATGCACATGGACGTGGTCTTCCTCGCAGCGGTGGATATGGCCGTGATCGATCTTGTAGAGGATCGAGGTGGTATGGCTGAGAAAATCCCAGTCATGGGAGATGATCACCTGGTACAGATCCAGTCCCTGGAGGATTTCGATGAGATGGCTTCTGGTTTTAGGATCCAGGTTATTGGTCGGCTCGTCGAGCAGCAGCATTTTGGGGTTCATGGAGAGGATTGTCGCAAGGGCCACCAGTTTCTTTTCTCCCCCGGAGAGCCGGTGAGTGATCCGGTCCTCAAAGCCGCTAAGGCCGAGACTGTCAAGGGTCTGCATGGCGATGTCTCTTGCCTCGGCCGGCGAAAAACCGAGGTTCAACGGACCGAAGGCAACGTCCTCGATGACTGTGGGGGAAAACAGCTGGTCGTCGGAACTCTGGAATAAAAAGCCGACCTCTTTACGCAGGGCGCGCAGGTCGTCTTTGCTGGTCACCGGTTTACCGTGTAACAGCAGTTCCCCTGCATCAGGATCGAGCAATCCGACCATCAGGTGCAGCAGGGTGGTCTTGCCGCAGCCGTTGGACCCGATGATGCCGATCCGTTTATCCTGAATGGCAAAAGACAGGTTGTGCAGCACCGGAGATGTGGTTTGGGGGAAGGTATAACTGATGTTGCGCAGCTCGATCATCTGTCTTTCTCACACCTTGAAGCGGATATTTAAAATGTCACCGTCAGAGACGATATAATCCTTGCCCTGCAGGTACATCTTCCCGGCTTTTTTCAACTCCGCCTCGCTGCCGTGTTCCATCAGTTCGTCGTATTTCATCACCTCCGCCCGGATGAAGCCGCGCTGCAGGTCGGAGTGGATTACCCCCGCAGCCACCGGGGCCGGGGATTCCCTGCGAACCAGCCACTGCCTGACCTCGTCCTTGCCGACGGTAAAAAAGGAGACGAGCCCAAGTGCCTTCAGGCAAAGAGAGGTCATGATCCCGAGTGCCGGCTGGTCGATGCCCAGGTCCTGCAGGAATTCGGCTTTTTCCTCATCCGAATCAAGAAGGACAATCTCCGATTCCACCTGGGCGGATACCAGCATCGCCTCAATTTTGTTTTTCCGGCACGAGTCGGCGGTCTTCTGCAGCAGAGTCTGGTCGGCCAACTGATCTTCGGCGACGTTGAAGGCGAGGATCAGTTCCTTTCTGGTAATCAGCGGATAACTGCGGATGAGCAGCTCCTCGTCTTCGGAAAAATCCAACAGCCGCAGGGGCTTTTCTTCTTCAAGATGCGCGAGCAGCTTGCGCATCAGCTCCAGCTCTACGGCCTGCTTGTCGTCCTTGATCTTTTTCATGGCGGTTTCCAGCCGGTCAATGCGTTTTTCAACGAAGATCTGATCGTGCATGATCAGTTCGCTGTTGACCATCTCCGCATCCCTGAGGGGATTGACGGAGCCTTCAGCGTGGTACACCGAGTCGTCTTCAAAGGCCCTGATCACATGGCACAGGGCGTCGACATCGGCAATCTCGGTAAAGATATTGCCTTTGGCGATGCTCTCCGATTCCATCTTTGGCAGCAGCACCAGGTCGAGACGTGCCCGGGCTTCCTTGTTGGGCTGGTACATGGTAATCAACCGATCGAAACGGCTGTCCTGAATTTCCGCTGTCCCCGGAATGGGCTTGGCAGGCCCGGCCTGCTCGCGAAGTTCACTGCCGGTAAGCACCTGGAAAAGGGTTTTTTTGCCTGTCTGCGGCAGGCCAATGATTCCAACCTTCATGGTAACGTATATCCTTTATGCTAAATATGAGTAGACTGTTGCTGGACAAATACCACAGGACCGGGGCAATCGGCAAGGTAATAGACGGATATTTACGGCAGGGATAAAAACAGCAGGTTTTCATACCAGGGCAAGGCAGCGATGGCGGCGGTAAGGGCCAAACCGATGATAAGAAAAAAGATGTCCCCCGCCTCTACGGTCCGCTGTTCAAGAGGGATGAGTCGGCCATTAAAGCCCCGCAGCAACATGGCGTGGTGGACACGGGTCGCCCGGTTCCAGCTTCTCACCAGGGTCATGCCGAACAGGTAGGCATAGGTCCGGTAGGTATGGATATTTGTCGACGGCACAAAACAGCGCATGGCAGCCGCCCTGGTTAGTTTCTGGTATTCCTGATAGATGACGAAGATATAACGATAGGAAAAAAGCAGCAGAAAAGAAAGACGTTGCGGCAGATGCAATCCTTCCAGGGCGTGACCGAGGCTGGCGATCCGAGTGGTGCCGAGCAGGGCAATCAGGCTGAGCACGATGCAGTTGGTTTTCAGCACAATAAGACCGGCCAGCCGAATCCCTTCATTGCTTATCGCAAAGGGACCGAACCGGGTGAACTCGTCACCCCCATAGGTAAGCGGCAGGGTCAGGCAGAGAAAAATGGTAAAGGTGTTGGCGGCTAAAAGACGCTTGCCGACCTGACGTACCTCGAGCCGGGCGAATAAGAGCACGACAAAGGCCATGGTAAGGGCCACCGTGACGACATTAAAACTGTTGGATATGGCGACAACAGATATAAAGGCGACGGCAACGATGACCTTTACCTTGGCGTCCCTTCTGTGCAAAAGAGAGTTGCCCTGGGCAAACCGTTCGTCCATCATCGGCTATTTCCGCGCCTCCGGCAATCGGTCCAGATAGGTCCACAGCACGGCACCGAGTTCAACGGCTTTATCGTTGCCTTCCGGATCCCTGATGGTGTAATCCGCCTCGTGCAGGGCGGCAAAGCCCCACCAGCCGGCCAGGGGACAGCTGAAGGTGAAGATGCCGTCCCCGTCAGCCTTGATGACCTGGGTGATGTGGTAATCACTTGTCGGGCGCAGTTTGTTGCCTTCATTATAAAATTCGACTTCCACCTCGGCCCCGGCGACCGGCTTGCCGGCCAGGAGCACCTGTCCGGAAAAACTATTGCCGGCATAGTTGCCGAAGGGGCGCATAAGAGGAACGATTTCCGTCGGCAGACCAACCGCCTTGCCCCACCCCTCGTCATCGCCGAAGGCGGGAATAATTACCTTGGTGTAGTGAATGATGCTCAGATCCTCAGCCGATTCCCAATAAGGGGCAGGCTCCATAACAAACTGATAGACTCCCGGGCGTTGAAAGGTATAGGAACTCTTCCAGGCACGATGTCCCATAACGGAAGTTGGCTGCAGGGTGGGTAGCAGGTCTCGGGCCGCACCGTTCACCGTCACGGTAAACTTTTTCGGCAAGGCCAGATCCATGCCGATATTTTCAAAAGGGTGGGAAAAAGACAGGGTCAGGCCGGTACTTTTCTGCTCCTGGCTGATGATCGGGTGGTCCGGGATAACCATCCCGAAGTGGGCCAGGGCCTGGCGGCCGGATAAGCAGCAAAGCATGATGGACAGAAAAGCGATTCGTCTCATTGGTCTACTCCTTGTTTTTTTTCCGGGCCTGTATAAAGGCGGCGATACCGAAAAGGCCGAGTATGTAGCCGATACCGCCAAGGATATCCTGCAGACTCGGATCTTGTTCCGAATTTTCAGCCAGACTTCTTTTAATTGGTGCGAGTTGTCTGTCGATTGTTGTCGCCAGGAGTTGACTGAGCTGGTCGCGGGTCATGGTGGCGACAGTGGCCTCGGGGCCGCCGTCGACCGACTTTTCCGGGGTCCCCTGCTGCACTGTCTCCTGCACCGGTGGGGCGGTGTTAAAAGATGCATTGTCGACGACGTACCGCCAGTGGTTTTTATGACCATCTCCGCCATTGACGATTATATCCAGCTCCTTTGCCCCCGAGGAGGGAAGAGGAAAACTGAACATGCCCTCCGGGTTAGTTTCTCCGGAAAGGAGTTCCTTGCCGGTGGCTGGATCAACAACGGTAATGGCAGCATTTTTCGCCGGCCGGCGGCCGCTGAATTTGGATTCGGTGATGATTCTGCCGCTGTCTTCCCAGGCAAAGATGCGGACCTTGTGGGCAAAAGACGGGGTGGCGGTAAAGAGAAGAAACAACGCAGGGATGAGTGTTGGGAATAGCCTTTTTTGTCTCATGAGTTGCCGATATTGAGGAATTCGGGTTGTACCTTGGCCAGAAACGACACCGTGAACATGGTGATCAGACCTTCAATGATCATCAGGGGGATATGGGCAGCGATGACCAGTTGTGCCGCCTGAATAAAGCCTTCGTCCGTTGTGGAGAGGGCGAGGGCCATGAGAAGCGAGGACAGGAGGATGGCGAGAAAACCTGCGGCGAAGGAGGCTATTTTTCTCCCGACACCGTTTTTTTCCACCCAGGGGCGGCAGAGATAAAAGCAGATAAGGGCCGGCAGGGCCATGTTCGCGGTGTTCACTCCGAGCACCACCAGGCCGCCGTAATTGAAGAACAGGGTCTGCAGGAAAAGGGCTACGAGGATGGCAGGAAAACAACTCCAGCCGAGGACGAGGCCCATCAACCCGCCGAGGATGAGATGCACATTACCCGGTCCGAGCGGGACATGGATGAGCGAGGCGACAAAGAAGGTGGCGGTCAAGAGAGACATGGTCATGATCCGGTCGTAATCGATCTTTTTCAAACCGATTGCGGTCCCGACCACCGTTACCGCAGCCCCGGCAAGGAGGACGGGGGGGCTCAAGACACCTTCTGAGATATGCATGGGGTTCAATCCTCCCGAAAATGGCCGTCGGTCGTTGGCAGCGCCGATTCTTCATGGTATACTGAAGCATGTAGACGGTCACACGAAAAATAATATTGTGTTACATAACTACCCTGGTCGGCCAGGGGTGTCAAGAACTAAGTGACACAAATTTTAAAAAAGTGTTACCGGTACTTCGGTTGGTGGCAATGACCTGGGGAGCAAAAGAGAGGCTGGAGTGGAACAAAAAAATGAGACCGCTGCAGCTTTCTTGCAGGTTGCGGCCATAGGGGTAATCCACTCCTGTTTTACCGAGAAATTTGGTATTCCCCGGCAGCCGGGGCTGGTCAAATCAGCCACAGCCCGGCTGGATCTTTTTCCATCCTACGGCAGGGAGGAGATGGTCCGCGGCCTGGACCAGTTCTCCCATATCTGGGTCCATTTTCTCTTTCATCAGGCGGTGGCCGACGGCTGGAAGCCAACCGTCCGCCCCCCATGGCTGGGAGGCAAAAAAAGGGTCGGGGTTTTTGCCAGCCGCAGCCCCCACCGGCCCAATCATCTGGGGCTGTCCGTCGTCCGTCTTGAAGCGGTGGTCCACCGGCAAGGCCGCTCTTTTCTCGAGCTCTCCGGGGTGGATTTACTCGATGGAACCCCGGTCATCGACATAAAACCCTACATCCCCTACTGTGATTGCCTTCCCTCCGCCTCCTGCGGCTATGCCACAGGGGAACGCCCGGAGGTAGAGCTTCGCTTCAGCGATCAGGCGGCAAGTTTCTGTGCCGGGTATCAGGAGCGAACGGGCCGGAACATCCGCCGGCTGATCGAGGAGATGATCCGTCACGATCCGAGACCGGCGAGCCAAAAGGGCAATAAAAGTGGTTTCGGCATGTTGCTCTGGGAGGTGAACATCCGCTGGCGGGTCGAAAAAGACCGTTTTTTTGTCGAGAACTGTGAGGAGATCAGGGTTGGAGGAAGCCGTTGATGGTGCAGTTGACCCTGTGGTCGATGACATAGGTCTTACTGTTGATATCGTAGGTCAGGCGGCCGCCGTTGATCTCCACCTCATCCCCTTTCAGTCTGGTTTTCTCGGGGCAGGTCACCGTCCGCCGGACACTGTCGTAGATGAGCAGGTCGGTATAAAGGAATTGTTTGTCCCGGGTCCTGTTGAGAACCACCTGATCAATTAAGGTCAAAACCTTGGTGGTCATGCTGTATTTACCGATTTTGGCAGCGACTTTGGTGATATTCCCCTCGACATCGAAGAGGTCGGCGTCAACACCGTCCAATATGAGGAGATTGGGGTCTTCGCCGGTATGGGCTTTATCGGCTCGTATCACCGCAGTTTTCATGCCTTTCTGGTTCTGCAGAATCCTAACCCTGTCCATGTTGAAGTTATGGTGGTCTGTCTGCTGAGTATTTACCGCGGGATCAAGTCCTCCCCGCGGGGTGAGAAAGGTGCTGACCGGGATAGACCAGAGGGGGAAGCTAACGATCAGGAGCAGGGGGATGAGCCAGATGGCGTTGCGGCTGAATTTCATCGGTTCTGGTATTTCTGCAGCAGTTGGTCAACCAGATTCCGGCCGGCAAGGATGAGGTCGCAAGCATCGCGAACGGCTCCGGCCCCACCGCTTCGCCCGGTTACGAAATGAGCGATCTCTTTTACTTCCCTGACCCCGTTGGCAGGAACGATGGCAAGGCCGACCTGCTGCAGCAGCACCAGATCCAGCCAGTCATCACCCATATAGGCTATCTGATAGGGTTTTAGGCCGGAGTCCCGCATTATCTCCTTGAAGGCCTCGTTTTTATTGCCTGCTCCCTGATAGATATAGTTCATTTTCAGTTCTTCAGCGCGTCTTTCCACAACCTCGGATTTTCTGGCGGTGATGACCCCCACCCCGATCCCGGCTTCCCTGAGCAGGCGAAGCCCAAAGCCATCCTGGGTATTGAAGGACTTGCTCTCTTGCCCGTCGCGGCCATAGAGCAAGGTGCCGTCGGTCAGAACACCGTCGACATCGAGCAGCAGGAGTTGTATCTCTTTCGCCCTGGCGAGGGCGCGCGTCCTCTGCGGGTCGTTTTTCAGGCCGTCCCGCTCTCGCGCCTTGGTTCTGTATCCATCAAGAACCTCGCAGTCGGAGGGGTAGGCGCCGGGTGATGTCGAACACTGGTCAGCCATGGTCAGCTCACGGCACTTCGTACCCTGAGCAGTTGCACCAGCAGTTCTTCAACCTTGTCAAGGGCAATGGAATTCGGACCATCGCAAAGGGCCTGGTCCGGGTTGGGATGTATTTCGAGAAAGAGGCCGTCGATGCCGGCAGCCATCGCCGCCTTGCTCAGGGTGGCGATAAATTCCCGCTGTCCGCCCGAGCTACCACCTGCGCCGCCGGGGAGCTGGACCGAATGGGTGGCATCAAATATTACCGGACAGCCAAAGGAGCGCATGACCGGCAGGGAACGCATATCGACCACCAGGTTATTGTAGCCAAAGCTTGCGCCACGTTCGACCAGCATAATCTTTTGCCCGCCGACTCCCCGCATTTTCTGCACCGCATTTTCCATATCCCAGGGGGAGACGAACTGGCCTTTTTTAACATTGACCGTTTTCCCGCTTTGGGCTGCGGCGGTAAGAAGGTCGGTCTGACGGCAGAGAAATGCAGGTATCTGGAGAATGTCGAGGACCTTGGCAGCGGCTGCGACCTGGCTCACCTCGTGGACATCGGAGATGACCGGAACACTGAATTCCGTGCGGATTCTGGCCAGGGTGGCAAGACCCTGCTCCAGGCCTGGGCCCCGGTATGAGGAAAGTGACGTTCGATTAGCCTTATCAAAAGAGGCCTTGAAAACGTAGGAGATGCCAAGCCGGCCGCAGATCTCCTGCATCGCCCCGGCAACACTTCTGGCCAGCTCTTCCGACTCCAGGGCGCATGGACCGCCGATGAGCAGTAACGGTTGGCCGGAACCGGCGACCAGCGGGGCGCCGGAAGGGGTGTCGATGGCAACGGCAATATCGGCCATCCTGTTCTTATCCCCTCTGTTTGTGGGCAAGGGCGGCGCTGATGAAATCTCTGAACAGCGGATGGGGCTTCATCGGCTTGGATTTGAATTCGGGATGGAATTGGCAGCCGAGGAACCAGGGGTGATCCTCCAGTTCGACGATCTCGACCAGATTGTTGTCCGGGGAAGTACCTGAGATCAACAAACCGTTGTCTTCCAGTTTCTGCCGGTAGGCGTTGTTGAATTCGTACCGGTGCCGATGCCTCTCGGAAATTTCATTCTCGGCGTAGGCCCTGAATGCATTGGTGTCTTCTTTCAGAACACAGGGGTAGGCGCCGAGGCGCAGGGTACCGCCGAGGTCGGATTCCTCGTCGCGGACCTGGACCTGGTTTGACCTATAGTCAAACCATTCCTTGATCAGGTAGATGACCGGATCCGGTGTCGTCTCATCCAGTTCGGTCGAATTGGCCATGGACAGACCCAGTACATCCCTGGAAAATTCAACCACCGCCAGCTGCATGCCGAGGCAGATCCCGAAAAACGGTATCTTGTTCTTGCGGGCGTAATGAATGGCCTTGATCTTGCCCTCGACGCCGCGCCTGCCAAAACCACCGGGCACCAGGATTCCGTCGCAGCCTTCAAGCAGACTGGCGACATTTTTCGATTCCAGACATTCGGCGCTGATGTATTCCAGCTTGACCTTGGTGCCGTTGGCCAGCCCACCATGCACCAGTGCTTCGTGCAGGCTTTTGTATGACTCGGTCAGGTCAACATACTTACCGGTAATGGCAATAGTTACCTCATTGCGCGGGTTCCGGATATTGTGCACCAGCTCTTCCCAGGGCCTGATGTTCGGCTGGCCGGTCCAGATATTGAGCAGCTCGAGGATCTTGGTATCGAGGCCTTCCTTGTGCAGGTGGAGGGGCAGTTCGTAGATGGTTTCGACGTCGATGGCGGTGATCACTGCATCCTGGGGCACGTTGCAAAAGAGCGCGATCTTGGCCTTCAATCCCTCATCGAGGGGTACCTCCGTTCGGCAGAGCAGGATATCCGGCTGAATGCCGTCGGCGCGCAGTTCGCGTACCGAATGCTGGGTCGGTTTGGTCTTCACTTCGCCGGCGGACTTGATATACGGCACCAGGGTCAGGTGGATGAACAGGGCATACTCCCGGCCAAGATCTCCGCGTAATTGGCGAATGGCCTCGATAAACGGCAGACCCTCGATATCGCCGACAGTGCCGCCGATTTCGATGATAGCTACGTCGGCACTGCCGTCGAGCTGCCGCACTGCGGCCTTGATCTCATCGGTAATATGCGGAATAACCTGAACAGTGCCGCCGAGATACTCGCCCCGGCGCTCCTTGGTGATAACCGAATAATAAATACGTCCCGAGGTGTAATTATTTTTCTGGGCCATGACAGCACTGGTATAGCGCTCATAATGGCCCATATCCAGATCGGTTTCGGCGCCGTCGTCGGTGACGTAGACTTCGCCATGCTGGAAGGGGTTCATGGTCCCTGGATCGACATTGATATAAGGATCCAGCTTCTGAAAGGTTACCGTCAGTCCCCTACTTTCGAGCAGTGCCCCAATGGCTGCGGAGGCCAGCCCTTTTCCCAGAGAGGAAAGGACGCCGCCGGTAACAAAAATAAACTTGGTCCGTTTGGTATTATTTGTCTTTTTCATGGTTGGCACTATAGCAATCGAACCTTCTTTTTGAAACAGAAAAGTTCTCCGGCGAAGGAAAAAATCGGTGCAGGGAGGTACGGTTTCATAACCTTTTTATGGTGTTGAAAATTGAGAAATCAAAGTAGCTTGCCCGAGTCGATGCCAGTGCCTATGTTGTCTGGTGAGCGCGGGATGCGTAAAGGAGAACATCATGCATTATTTGCTTTTCATGACAATTGTACTTGTTCTGGCGGTAGCCGCCTTTGCCACAGATGACCGGCCGGTGCCGCCGCACAGGACCGCCATCTTTGGCGGCGGTTGTTTCTGGTGTATGGAGCCGCCCTTTGAACGGCTGGAGGGGGTGATCGAGGTCATGGCCGGCTACTGCGGCGGCGATGAAAAAAATCCCACCTATGAACAGGTGTCAAGCGGCAGAACCGGTCATCTCGAATCGGTACGGGTCGTCTATGATCCGCAGAAAATTTCCTACCGGCAATTGCTCGACACTTTCTGGCGGACTATCGATCCCACCGATCCGGGCGGTCAGTTTGCCGATCGTGGCAACCACTATAAAACGGCGATATTTTACAGCGACGAGGAGGAAAAACGGACCGCCGAACAGTCCCGGGACAACCTAGCCGCTTCAGGGATTTTCAACCGGCCGATAGCAACGGCTATCCGCCCCGTAAAACCCTTTTATCCCGCAGAGGATTATCATCAGGACTATTATAAGAAAAACGCTGTTCATTATGAGCGGTACAAGGTGGGATCCGGCAGGGCCGGTTTTCTCGAGAAAACCTGGAGTCCGGAGCCGCCGGAAAAAAAGTTCGTGAGACCCTCGGAGCAGGAACTGCGGGCCCGATTAACCCCGGTGCAATACGAGGTGACCCAGAATAACGGCACCGAGATGCCCTATGAAAATGTCTATGCCGACAATAAAAAAGCCGGGATCTATGTCGATATCGTCTCCGGCGAACCCTTGTTCAGCTCCCTTGACAAATTTGATTCGAAAACCGGCTGGCCGAGTTTCACCCGGCCCCTGGTCAAGGATAACGTGGTCGAAAAAAAAGACACTAAACTGCTGATGGTCCGGACCGAAGTACGCAGTGCTGCGGCGGATTCGCATCTCGGCCATGTGTTTGATGATGGCCCGGCTCCGACCGGTCTCAGGTACTGCATCAATTCAGCCGCCCTGCGCTTTATCCCGGTGGAGGAGCTTGAGGAGAGTGGGTACGGAGACTATCTGCCGCTTTTTGACTGAGCTCCTTCGGGATTGTATTCCCGGGTAAATCGGGCAGTCTGAGGGCACTCAGTGTGTTGGGGCGGTGATGGGAATTCAGTTGCCGTTGAGGATATTTTCCACCATCTTTCCCTCGACCTCGGCGGCGAAGATGCTGTGCAGAAGGGTGGAAACAGTTTCTGCATGTTCTTCGCTAAACAGAAAGCCGGGAAGTGGTTTGGCGGTAAGGGTCTGCATCCGTGCCTGTCTGAGCTGCGCTGTATCGAGGTGGTCGCCTATCTCTTTGAATTCGCTGATATCGAGGAGGGCGGGGAGGACATCGAGCATATTTCCCCAGTACTCTTTTTGACCAAGGTGTTCGATCAGCTGGGTTACGGCTGTTGCCGTCTCGAAATAACCGTCGGATACCAGTGCGGGCCTGCGGGCGGAGCATATTTGCCGGGAGATGAACAGTCGGCAGCCAAAGGGACGAACCGGATAGATGCCGCAGAGGTCTTTTTCAAGAAAGGGGCAGATGGCTAGATTATGATGATCACCCGGCTCAATATCCCTGCCTTCAAGGCAGGATGCTGCGAAGTCGTTGGTGGTCATCTTCGGTGGTTGATGGGTTCGTGGAGAGGCCAGTTTTTCGGCCAGCCAGAAGACCTTGTCCTCGGCGAGAAGATAGCGAAGGATCGCCTCGCCCTCCACCGCGGTGATGGTCACGTTTTGGGTGCAGCAGCCACTGCATCCTCTGTGGCAGACCTTTTCCAGGTCACTGTTCCACCGGTCGAAGATATCGTATATGGTAAATAAAATCTGTTGTTTCATAGTGTCGCAGAGCCTCCTGGAGCGTAAAATGTGACGAAGGCAAGCATAGCATATCGAAAAAATTTGCCAACTAAAACTAAAACGGCGAATTGGATGAACCTGACCTTAAAGAGTCCGGCCATCAGGCATAAGGGATCGCCAACCACCGGCAGCCAGCTGAGCAGTAGGGACCAGGAACCGTATTTGCCATAGAGTTTGCTGGCTCTTACGAGTTGCGAATCTTCCATGCGAAGGATGCGCCGGATGACAAAATCTGAACCCCCCGTGCCGATCAGATAGGTGGTGCAGGCTCCAAGACAGTTACCGGCGGTGGCGGTTACGACAAGCTCTGCGGGGGAAAACCCCTGGGTGACCATAACAATCAACAACCATTCGGAGCCGACAGGCAGGAGCGTGGCCGCCAGAAAACTGAGGAAAAAAAGCAGTGGCAGGCTGGGAGCCGTTGCAAAAAAGGGGATACTGTTCATGGACGAAGAGACTATTCGAAAGTAAAAGAGATGGCAAGAAGATGCCGCCATTGGGGGGAGCCGGGATTTCAATGGAGATCTCGGTTTGGGGATGTACACAACGAATATGGAGAGGTTGCAGTGAAGAGAGCATCAAAACAAAAAGTTTTGTGGAGTATCCTGTTGGCCGTATGCATTGTCTTAACCGGTTTTGAGGCAGAGGCTGCCGCAGAGACGGAATTCGTCCAATGGATTGCCGGTTTGTACCCTGAGGCGCATCAGGAGGGAATCAGCAGGGCCACCTGGGACGTGGCGTTTTCAGGGGTAACCGAACCGGATGCCGAGGTGCTCGAGAAAGCGAGATACCAACCGGAGTTTACCACCGAGATATGGGATTACCTGGATGCCCGGGTCAATCCGCTGTCCATCGGCAAAGGGGAAAGGATGGCCCAAAATTATCGCCGGACTCTCGCCGACGTTGAAAAGAAATTCGGGGTCAAAAAGACGGTGCTGCTGGCGATCTGGTCGATGGAATCAAATTACGGCGCCATCCTTGAGAGACCTGCCCGGTTGCACTACGTTCCCCGCGCCCTTGCCACCCTGGCCTATGCCGATCCTAAAAGGCAGAAATTTGCCCGTCGGCAACTCTTTGCCGCCCTCAAGATCCTCCAGGCCGGGGATATAAAAAAGGAGCAGTTGACCGGCTCCTGGGCCGGGGCAATGGGCCATACCCAGTTTATTCCCACCAGTTATCTTACCTACGGCGTTGATATGGACGGCAACGGCCGGCGGGATATCTGGAATTCCATCCCCGATGCCCTGGCCACCGCCGCCAATCTTTTGCATGAAAACGGTTGGCGTACCGGCAAAACCTGGGGCTATGAAGTTGTTCTTCCACCACAGGGGGAACGGTTCAAGGAGGAGTCGAAAACCCTGGCGGAGTGGCGAAAACTCGGTTTCAAACGGCCAAGCGGGCTGGCCTTTTCGTGGCCGGAGGATCAGGCGGTCCTGAGACTTTTTGCCGGAACACAGGGACCAGCCTTTTTAATGATGAAAAACTTTTATGTGATCAAACGCTATAATAATTCCGATTTCTACGCCCTGGCAGTCGGACTCCTTGCCGACCGGCTGGCCGGCTGGCAAGGGATTGTTCATTCCTGGCCGAGACCTCCCGGCTCGCTCAGCATGGAAGATAAAATCGAATTGCAGGAAAGGCTGCAGCGTCGCGGCTACTACTCCGGGGAAATCGACGGGCATCTGGGCGGCGGCACCAAGGCGGCAATCAGGCAGTTCCAGCAGAAAAATGGCCTGGCTGAAGACGGTGTCCCCTCGCAGAATCTCCTCCAGGCTCTGCGCAAGTGAGAGAAAACGACGGTCGGCAACTGCCGTTGCAACCCCGCGGTTACTGGGGGACCGCTGTCGGGTGCATTACCGGCCGCAGTGGATCGGAAATGTTCATGAAATTTATCGATTGCCGGTCGTTATCACGGAGCCGCAGGTCCAGTTGAGGACAGGGAATCTCTATCCCGTTTCTGGCTAAGGTCTTGGTGATGGCGGTCAGGGCGATATCGTTAATCCGGGCCGGTTGCCGTGCATCGGGACCTTCCACCCAGATGGCCGCAAGAAAAGCCAGCCAGCTCTCGGCATGGCTGGCCAGCCAGATTTGAGGTTCCGGCTGGGACAAGACGACCGGCAGCTCAAGCAGGGCCTCGGCTATGAGAGTTTTAACCTTATCAATATCTGTCCCGTAGGCGACGGAAAAAGGGATCCGGAAACGAATTTTCTCATCGGCATAGGTCCAGTTGACCACCTGGGAGGCCATCAGATCGGCATTGGGAATGATTATATTAATATTGTCGTTGGTTCTCAATACCGTTGCCCGGGTATTCATCTGCACCACGCTGCCTCGAAAGCCGCCAGCCGGAGAATTTTCTCCCAGACAGATAAAGTCACCCGGTCGAATCGATTTGTCAAAAAGAAGTATGATTCCCGACACCAGATTGTTGACTATGGTCTGCATCCCAAAGCCGATACCGACCGACAGCGCACCGGCGACAAGCGCCAGGGAACGGGTATTGATGCCGACCACTGAGAGCATGATCATGGCGACAATAAATATAAATGGATACTTGCCAACCGCCTGAATGAGGTGCACGGTTTGTTCGGACCAGTTTCTCTTCCTGCCCATCCGAGCCACCATGTGTCCGTACAACCGGTTGACGATGATGCCGAAAATCAGGAGAACCAGGATCTGGAGGATAAGGAGCAAGGACAGGCTCATACCGCTATAGGATAAAAGCGGATGTTGCAACACCTCCATAACCCTCTCAAAGATATGGCCCGTTGCTTCACGAATCTTGGTTACCATGGAACCGATGACGGACTGTTGCAGGTCGATAGCCCGGTCAAGCAGCCGACCTTTATTTTCCAGTATTTCTGCCCGTTGCTCGATGCCGGACAGCTGGTTAAAGACGGTTTTGACCTTGTCGTCCAAGGTCGCGATCAGGTCCATGGCCATCGGGCCGACCAGAGCATTGCCGCCCCGCAAGGTTGACAGCTGCTTTTCAGAGCGATAAATTCGACTGTGCGCCTTGTCGGTTTTCTTTCGTAACCGAACGATTTGTTTATTGATATCCCCGGAAGATTTGACCAGTTTAAAGAAGTTCGGTTTTTCGCCGAGCAAATGAAACCAGATGGTTTTTTGGGCTTCTTCCAGAAGAGTGATGCCTTCTTCAAGAATCCGGTCGTCTTTAATCAGCTGCTGGACCTGGAGTTTCAGTAGTTTCAGTTTCCCATAGTGCATTTCTTTCTTTTCATTGTCGGAGAGGTCCCGTCCGAGATAGCCTGCCAGAAGGCTTTCCTGCTGCTCAATTAAGATATCATCGCCTGCCGCTGCCAGAATTTTTTCGTCTTCGAGACCTCGTAGCTTTTCCCGGATCTGCGCCTCACGCCTCTCCTGGTCATCGATCATCTGCTGGTCAATATGGCAACGCTCAAGTATGGCCGGGTATTGTTTTTGCGCCTTTTCCATTCCCTCTCTCAGCTGTTTTTCTATTTCAGTCTGCTGGGCGAATTTGCGTACCTGAAAAGCGTATTGCAACTGGAGGATATCCTGCGCGGGGTCCTGCTCGGCCAGGGCGAGGAGCCTGTTATTCATGGTCTGCATCTGATTCTCTATACTCTCCAATTGCTGTCCTGAGGTTTTGCCCTCCTGAAGAACAATGGTGTATCGCTCCAGATACTGTTCGATTTCCTGCCAGGAAAGAGTTGTTTCGGGATTCTGCTCAGCAACGTGCAAATCGATTACCGGCTTTTCCGGTTTATCCGGAAGTTCTTCAAGTTTCTTCAGCAGCTGTTGCTGAACAAGAAAACCTTGTTTCTCCTGCTCATCCGTCGACGTCCTGATATTCTCGGTAAGCTTTTGGCCAATGCTGCTGTATGCAGCATTCCTTTCAGCGGTATGCTCTGCAAAAAGACGGGCATCGGGCTCAACGGCCTCAAGTTTCTCGACCATGATGGTCAAGAGGAACGGAACAACGAAAAGCAGTGATATGTACGTCACAGGAGTCTTTGGAAAGAAGGATGAAAATTTCATAATTATTATAAGATATTGATATTATATATGGAAAGAGCAATGCAAACAGGATCGGTAACAGGCAATTAGTAAACTTTGCCATGCAGACCGTAGGGTAAGATCGCATGCAGAGGGGTTAAACAGGTGATTGGCTGGAGGGTCTTAGAATCATGAAGGTTCCTGAAATATTGCCATACAGGCAACTCAAAGTAGGGTGTCATATGCAAGAAAGCTGCCAGGAGAAACATTGTTGCGCTCAGATGACTCCTGGTCATTGATCTGCCTCGACCGGGCCTGTTTCACTTAGGGAAGTCCAGACCGGAAAACTATTTAGCAGGGAGGTGCAAATTTTCGTTATCCTGAGAGGTGTGTGCAAATTATGTCTCTGTGATTTGCAGATGTCTGTTGATCCCTGGAAACATACCCAATAAGGGAAAAGAGCGAATACCTGACTGCATAAACACGTTGTTGGCGGAGCAGGTGGTTACGGAATTACTTAATTGAAATAGGCGGATATTTATACGTTTAATTGATTACTTAATTGGCCAACAGGGGTGTTTCTGTTATCAATGAATTACTTTAATTGCATGTTTTTTTCCCGGGTTATTGTGGTCAAAAAGATCCGGGGAGGAAACTTTTCTCCCTCCCTGAACCTATCTCCCTTTATTTATGGGAAACAACAGCTTTTTCATGGTTTCTGCAGGATGCAGAAAAAGCACCTGCAGTTTCATCCTTACATTGTGGCACCTCTTTTGCATTGTCAGGCGCAATGATGCAAAGATGGGAGGGCTCTTGTCATAAAGGTACAAGTGGCCCCGATTACTATGTGAAGCCTGGGAGGGATGTATGAAAAAGGTTGTAATTGTTTTTGGCTTGGCTGTCTTGTTCGGTGGGAATTGTTATGCAGATGATGAGATTCAGGTGCGACCTCGAGTCATCCGCATGTCTACAGATACGGTCGAAGCGGTACCCGGTCAAAGTGTTCATTTTCAGTGTAAAGCCGGAGGGGAGTGGCAGTTGCCGTTACTATCGGCGAAAATAACGATTTTGGATACCGCTAGAGATCGGGTGGTTCGATTGGCGGATATGGACATCGATCGCCGCACCGCAGGTTACGATTTCGTAATCCCCCAGGACGGTTCAGCCGGGTCCTGGAGGTATAGATGTGTCATCAAAGATCGATCGACCAGGTTGGCGAAGTCGAGAAAATTTACGGTCGCCGACACCACGATAATAGATCCTGTTATAGATGGGCCGATTCCCGCCCACAATACCATAACCGCATACGACGGACCGGCAACCTGTATCGGCTGTCATCAACAGCAGGCATCGGAGATGCTGAACAGCCTGCACATGCAATGGTCCGGGCCGACCCCGCAATTGATCAATACCAATGCAGAGGTACTGGGCAAGGGCAAAGGCGGCATCAATACCTTCTGCACCTACGCCATGTCGTCAAAGGGTGCCTGCTTTTCCTGCCATGTCAGAGCCGATGGCAATGCCCCGGATGCACCACAGGCAGAAGATGTCGACTGTCTGATGTGTCATAGCGACGTCTATCAGCGAAAATTTGTTGCCGACCCGAATAACACGGAAACTGTAACCAATATCCTCGGTGAGGTAAAAACCTATGTTTTCGGCAAGGTGGATGCGGACGGCAACTACACGTCCGTCCCTGATTTCGATGCAATGCCGCCGGGTACCAATATGGTCAATGTCGCCAGAACCGTGCATTTGCCGACCAAAAAATCCTGCCTTCGCTGCCATGCCAAGGCCGGGGGCGGTGATTGGACCAAACGTGGTGACATGGGTCTCAATTCAGCCGACCCAACCGTTGATCAGGACTTCCATCTGGCCAAAGAAGGTGCCGACTTGTCCTGCGTTGATTGCCACTCCGCCCTCAATCATAAAATCAGCGGACGCGGGATTGATTTGCGGGCGACTGAAGCCTCGGCTCCGACCTGCCAGGCCTGTCATACCAGTGCTCCACACTCGAGTTTTACCCTGAACAGACATGCCCAGGGACAGGTCAGCTGTCAGGTCTGTCATATCCGTGAATACGCCAAAGGGGGCGCGACGGAAATGTCCAGAGACTGGAGCATTCCCACCTGGAATCCTGCTTTCTGTTCCGGCCAGGGCGGCTTTGTCGGCGAGGAACTGAGAGAGGCAAATGTACGACCCGAATATGTATGGTTCGACGGGACTTCCTATGTGTACAATGTCGGGGAAACAATCTCACCCGATGAGAACGGTATCTATCATATGGCCAAGGCGCACGGAGCGCCATTCGACGGCAAATCACAACTGGTGCCGATTAAGCGACATTTCTCGACCATGCCGCTGCACGAGAGCGGTAAGATCATTCCACCGGCAATCATGTGGATGTTTATGACCGGAGATTTCGATCTTGCCGTACAAAAGGGTATGGAAGAACAGGGCATGACCGGCAGTTATTCGATTGTCGAAACTGATGCCGAAATGCTCATTACCCATGGTGTCGACCCGAAAGAAAAAGCCCCCTCCTGCACGGAGTGCCACGATGGCTCCGGCTCGACTCTTGACGGAGTCGGCATGGTACCTTTTACAAAGCTGGGGTATCATACAGTGCCGGCAGCCGTACGATCATGTACCCTCTGTCATGAACGGGAAAATCTCCAGTGGGAAAGCATGCATCAAAAACACCGCCAGGAAAATATTTCCTGCGCCAGCTGCCATACCTCGGAGCCCAGCGGACTGGTCAAGCCGCAGAGTATATTATGCAGCAGCTGCCATGAGCGGGAGTCCTGGAGCAGCAGGAGACATGAAACGCACATTAAAAAGGGACTGCAGTGCAGCACCTGCCATACCTTCTCCTGATTTGTCGCTGTCCTGAAGAAAACGAGGTGTGCCCTTCTGGGCGCACCTCGTGATGTTTTATGCGGTTAAACCCTGTGGCAGTGCACCCGCACTATCAAATACTCTCCTGTGAAGTTTCCTGTCGTGCTCTCCGGCTGTCTTGAAAAATGAAATCGTAAAATGAACATCCTCCCCGAAAAGGGGAATGCTTCCAGTACAAAATAGTTTGCAGGAACTACTTAAAAGATTATTTAGTGGGTTTCTGCATGATTTGATTTTTATGTTCTTTTCACCAGAACATTTTTATCAGATACAAATTTGATCTCGAATAAATAAAGCATATGATATATCTATTTGTAATACCAATCTTAACCTTATAATTTAACACCTTAAATCGGACATTATGCAATCTAATTACAATATCGCAGCGGTACAGATTTCACTTGATGGCCAGGCGGAACAAAACCGTAAAAAGTGTGTTGAATGGATACGTAGTGCAGCAAAACAGGGAGGACAGGTGATTTGTCTGCCTGAACTGTATACGTCATTCTATTTCTGTCAAAAAGAAGATACCCGCTATTTTGAGTTTGCCGAACCGGTTGATGGAGAATCCTTCAGGGCTTTCAGTGCACTGGCAAAGGAGCTGGATGTGGTGCTCGTGATTCCCTTCTTTGAAAAGCGTGCTGCCGGCTTGTACCACAACAGTGCCTACCTCATCGATGCCGATGGTATGTTACGACATCTTTACCGGAAAATGCATATTCCCGACGATCCGAATTATTACGAGAAATTCTATTTCACTCCTGGCGACAGTGGTTTTAAAGCTTCCGCGACAAAATTCGGAAAAATAGGCACCCTCATTTGCTGGGATCAATGGTACCCTGAAGCTGCACGAATAACCTCTCTCCAGGGCGCCGATGTGCTGTTTTATCCTACGGCAATAGGCTGGCACCCGGCAGAAAAAGACCAGTATGGGGAAAAACAGCGTGAAGCATGGAAAACCGTTCAACGCGGTCATGCTGTGGCAAATGGAATTTATGTCGCAGCAGTAAATCGTCTCGGATTTGAAAAACCCGAAGCTGACCAGGATGGGATTGAGTTCTGGGGTTCCTCCTTTATTGCCGGACCGCAAGGCGAAATTGTCGCACAGGCCTCAGAGGACAAGGAAGAAATTCTGATTGCTGAAATCAATGTAAAAAATATGGAAGAAGTACGCCAAAACTGGCCCTTCCTGCGTGACCGCCGTATTGATGCTTATGGCGATATTCTGAAACGATTTATCGATTGACAATCAAATGAAAAATCTGCACCGCCGCCTGCCGGCAGAATGGGAAAAGCATGCCGGCACACTACTTTCCTTCCCGCACGAGGGTGCCGACTGGCCCGGGAAATATGGTGCCATTCAGTGGGCATTCGTGGAAATCATACGGAATGTCTCAAAGTTTGAGCCGGTATTTTTGAATATTAAATCCGAAGAGCACAAACCCAGGATATTGGAGATGCTTAAAAAAGCAAAGGTGGACACAAACGTTGTTCATTTTATTATCCATCCCACAAACCGAAACTGGATGCGGGATTCGGGGCCGATTATTGTGAAAACCAATGATGGCTTGCGCGAAGCAATTAACTTTCATTTTAATGGCTGGGCAAAATACGGCAACTACCGGCTCGATATGCATACCGCAAAAGCTGTGGCAGACCATCTTCGCATTCCGCTGACGCGGGCCATGCATAAAAATTGTCATATAGTACTCGAAGGCGGCTCAATTGATAGCAACGGAAAAGGGACATTGATTACCACTGAGGAATGCCTGCTCGATGAAAAGGTACAAACCAGAAATCCCGGTTTCAGCCGCGATGATTACGCCGAGGTGTTTAAGAAATACCTGGGGATTGATACTATTATCTGGCTCGGTGACGGGATTGAAGGTGACGATACCCATGGTCATGTCGACGATGTCTGTCGCTTTGTAAACGCAGACACGGTGGTTTGCTGCTCCGAACCAAACGTCAAGGATCCCAATCACAAAAAAATGAAGTCGAACCTTGAGCGCTTGAAATCAGCAAGGCTTGAGAGTGGACAAAAAGTCACTATCGTAGAAATACCCCTGCCGGGAAGAGTTGAGTTTGCCGGGATGCGCCTCCCGGCCAGTTATGTGAATTTTCTCATTACAAATGGTTCGGTGCTTGTTCCCACTTTCAATGACAAAAACGATTATAAGGCACTCGGAATACTGAATGAGGTGTTTCCGGACCGCGAAGTAATCGGCATTCATGCACTTGATCTGGTCTGGGGCCTGGGAACATTGCATTGTCTGAGTCACGAGATTCCAGCGTAATCATTTTCAGACAAAAAATCCGATTAACATAGCGTCCTTTAGCGCATGGCGATCACCAAAGTTTAGAAAAACTTTGGTGCTGATAAAATAACGGTTACGTGATAGTTTTCGTGTGGTGTTGCCCATCCGACTATTGGATCAGGTCGGCAAAGGCTGCATTCGTGAGGGTGGCCAGGTCGCCGGGCTTGAGTTCAACATCCAGTCCCCTGCGACCTGCACTGACAAAGATGGTGGCGGAATCCTTTGCCGACCGGTCGATGACCGTCTTCAGTCTTTTTTTCTGTCCCAGAGGGCTGACTCCGCCAAGAACATAGCCGGTGGTCTTCTCAACCAGATCTTTATCGGCCATTGCCGCTTTTTTCGCTCCTGCGGCTTTGGCGATTTTCTTCATACTGAGCATCGACGATACCGGGATGATGGCGACTGCCAGATCTCCCCGGTCCAGTTGAACGATCAGGGTCTTAAAAACCCTGGCCTCTTCGATACCGAGCATTTCTGCGGCTTCTTTACCATAGGAATCGTGTGCCGGATCGTGGGCGTATTGATGGACCTGGTAGATTATTTTCTTCTTTTTCAAAGCGTTGATTGCTGGAGTCATGGTCGTAACGGTGATTGCAGTTTTCCGGTGATTGCCGGAAGGAAGAGCTGGATCAAGCAAAATCGTCAGGTGAACTTTCCGTTGTCGGCTCCATGCTTGCCGACCTGTTCTTCCGGGTGGTCTATGTCGCTTGCGTCGAGCAGGACGCCGGTACCACAGCAGTCGGGACAGTCTTCCCAGCTGAGGATAAATCTGCTGGCGCCGCCGAAAAAGGAGGTCTGGCCCGAACCGCCGCATCCGGGGCAGGGAGTGTGTTGTTTTTTTGAAGTTTCTTTTATCTCAGGCATCGCAGTCTCCTGCATACTTCTTTTTGTCTTCTGTGGATGGAAAACCACAATATTGAAACCACTATACCACGAAGCCCCGGTTGAAACCAGATGAGGACAAAACCGAAGAAGAGTTTTGCAGGATTAGAGCCGGTTGATTATGATGGTGCGAAGTGTAATTTCCAGGATCTGTGATCTTTTATATTAAAAATGACCGGGAGGAGAAAAGGGATGGACAACATAACAACGGAAAAACAGTGTATCACTCTATTGCTGGCAGCATGTTGTCTGCTCTTTTTCGCCGGATGTTCGTCAACCTATTACAGCGCGATGGAAAAGATCGGTATTCATAAGCGCGACATTATGGTCGATCGGGTCGAGGCCGCGCGGGATTCCCAGGCCGACGCCCAGGAGCAGTTTAAATCCGCCCTTGAGCAGTTTGATTCTGTGGTCAAGCTGAAGGAAACGGATCTGAAAAAGGCCTATGACCGGCTGAACAGCGAATATGAAAAGAGTGCAGACGCAGCCGAGGAGGTTTCCAGCCGGATCGAGAAAGTGGAATCCGTCGCCGATGACCTGTTTGATGAATGGGCACAGGAGCTGAAGGAATATCAGAATAAGGAGTTACGCAGGTCGAGTCAGGCAAAGTTGACCGCGACTCAAACGAAATATAAAAAGATGCTGGCCAGTATGCATCAGGCCGAGGCGAGCATGGAACCGGTGCTGAGAATATTCAAGGATAATGTGCTCTTTTTAAAACATAACCTCAATGCCCAGGCTATTGGTTCTCTCCACGCCGAGTTCGCCAATCTCAAGGGAGAAATCAATGTACTGGTCGGCAAGATGAACGCGGCCATCCAGTCGTCCAACAGTTTTATAGCCGATCTCAAATAAGATGGCGTCGTAAAAACTCTTCACCTTCTGAAGTTTTTCGAAGTCTGCGCTTATCTACTTAGCCATCGCTGATTTTAAGGTTTTTACGAGTTTGTCAAATAAAACTCTGACAGTGGTCGAAGTTTAAAACGGCCAGATCTGAGGAATCAGCAGGGTGGAGGCCACCACCACGAAGATATTGAGCGGGATGCCCAGCTTCATATAATCGATAAAACTGTAGCCGCCCGGCCCATACACCATGAGATTGGTCTGATAGCCCATCGGCGTGGCAAAGCAGGCGCTCGCACCAAAACAGATGCCGACTATAAAGGGTTTGGGATCAACACCGATCCCCAGGGCGGTGGAGATGGCTATGGGCAGGAGCAGAACCGCCGTTGCGTTGTTGCTGAGGATCTGGGTACAGACGCTGGTGAGGAGGATGACCGCCCCGAGGATGACCGTCGGCGAGAAGTTGGCAAAAAGGCTGAGGAAGGTCTCGGCATAGAGCCGGCTGGCCCCCGTTTTCTGCATGGCGGTGCCAAGAGCAATGGTGCCGGCAATGAGCAGCAGGACATCTCCCTGCAGTGCCCGGTAGGCATCGCGCATCTGCAGACAGCCGGTGACTATCATCAGGAAGGCGGCGGTCAGGGCACAGGTCATGATATCGGCAAGCCCCAGGGAGGCGGTGCCGATCATGCAGATGAAGTTGATGATCGACCACAAGGCCTTCCGTTTGTGGATCAGTTCCTCGTAGACGTCTTCAATGACGATATATTCCGTGCTGGAACGGATTGTGTCAAGTTTGCTTTCCAGACACCAGATAAGCAGGACATCTCCGGTCTGCAGGCGTATATTCTGAATTTGCCTTTCCGTCAGATGCAGGTTGGTGCGTTTGACGGCGATGATGTTTACATCGCGGTCTTTGGCCAGATTGGTCCGGTGGAGTTGTTGGCCGCGCAGGTTCGAGTGCGCCGAAATGATCAGCTCCACCACGATCGGCGCGTCTTTCTGGGCTCCAAGAACCAGGTCCCGTTCCGAGGTCGGCAGTTCCACCTGCTCATTGTGCAGGATGGCCACCAGATCGTTGAGCGAGCCTTTCACCAGGAGGGTATCATTGGCGGTGATGGCCAGTTTGATACGGTTTGGATGGTAAATATAGGAGCTTTTGATCAGCTCAATGACGCTGATGCTGGGGTATTTTTCACCGAAGATCATCCCCGGATTCTTGCCGATCAGGCCGCTTTTTGCCGGAATCTTCAGCTCGGCCAGATACTGACGATGGGCACTGTCCTGCAGCTGGCAGATGGGGTTGGCCAGGGCAGGCAGGACTTTTGGAGCCGCAATATAGAGAAAAACAATTCCTGCCGCGGCCAGCGGCACCCCAAGGGTGCTGAGTTCGAACATCGACAGCCCATCGTAGCCGAAGCTGATGCTGAGATCGCTGATAATGATATTGGTCGAAGTGCCGATCAGGGTGCAGGTACCGGCCAGGATAGAGGCATAGGATACCGGGATCAGGAATTTTGACGGACTGAGGCCGAATTCGCAGCACATGGCCATTACTACCGGAATGAAGAGAATTACCACCGGTGTATTATTGATAAAGGCAGAGGCAAGGGCGATGGACAGCAAAATGATGATCAGAGCCAGTTTGTAATTTCCTCCTGCCACCTTGATTATTTTTCTACCGAGAAATTCAACCCCGCCGGTGCGCATCATCCCTTTAGAGACAACGAACATTGCCCCGACGGTGATCACCGCCGGGTTGGCAAAACCGCCGACGGCTTCCTTGGGGGTCAGGATGCGACTGACTACCAGCAGGACCATGATGCCGATTGCCGTCAGGTCAACGGAAATTTTCTCCGTTATCAACAGGTAAACAGCAAGACAGAGTATTGTTGAAAGTAACCAGATATCCATAGGCAGAAAAGAACTGTCAAGAAAGATCCGAACGGATACGCATCGTAATAAAAACAGACTTTCTACCACCTTAGTGGTCGTTGGTGCTTTTGTCCAGTTGGCGGATACCAGTTGGAGAAGGAGAAAGATATTGAAGTCGACCCGGGTCTACACTAGGATAGCAGGCTCACATTGAATGGTTGCCGAAGCAGTGGGGCAAAGCGAGCTGCAACCTTTTCCTTTTGTAAGATTTTTCCGTGGTGTGTCTCTTTTTTGGGATAAGGGGGAATATTGTCGACCACATTTACCAGTACATGGCAGGATCCGGCAATCCGGGTCAAATTTATGCACCGGGGGTTGAAAAAAGATACCTCCAGGGAGCGTTTTCTCCGGCAATTCCCAGGCTCTCATCCCCAGTGGGATAGCTGTCTGTTCGACTTTGATCTGGACTGCCGGGACTACGACTGGCTGGTGGTTTACCAGGATCTGCCCCGGGGAGAGGACTTTTTTACCGAAGAGAAGCTCTGCTGCCCGAGGGAGAAGACGATGCTCATCACCGGGGAACCGTCGACCATCACTGTCTTCGGCACGGATTACCTCCGGCAATTCGGCTGTATCCTCACCTTTCAGGAACCATGGGCGGTGAAACACCCCCATGTGGTCTTTCACCATCCCGGATTGCTCTGGTTTTATGGCGAGTCGTATAAGGAGAAAACGTATACCACCTGGGATCAGCTGGCGGCCGCCCCGCCACCGGAAAAAACCAGGACAATTTCCACCGTCTGTTCCCAGAGGACCGGCAAGGTAACCCTGCATTCAACCCGGGTTGATTTCACCTGGCGGCTGAAGGAAATTCTGCCCGAGCTGGATATTTTCGGCCATGGAGTCAACCCCATGGACGACAAGGCCGAGGCGCTCGACCCTTACCGGTATCATATCGCGGTGGAAAACCATGTCTACGCCCACCACCTGACGGAAAAGCTGCCGGATGCCTTCCTCGGTTATTCCCTGCCCTTCTATCATGGGGCGCCCAACGCCTCGGATTATTTCCCCAAGGAAAGCTTTATTCCTATTGATATAAACGACTTCGAGCGGGCAAGAGACATCATCACATCTCACCTGGCCAATAACGAGTATGCGGACCGTCTGCCGTATATCATCGAGGCGCGGCGCCGGGTGCTGGAAGAGCAGAATCTCTTTGCCATCCTTAGCGCTACCATCAGCCTAAAAGACAAGGAAATAAAGAAGTTGACCCCAGGCAAGGTTATCCGCAACCGCTCGACCATGCGCTTGAAGAACCCCCTGGCCGGTATTCGCAGTCTCGGTCAGAAGGCAGCGATCAAAACCTATCATCGGCTCACCTTCAAATCCCGCAACAAGCCCCGGTGACGGTAATCGGTTACCGGGCAGTCTCCGGGCAACTCTCCGGTCCGTTTGCCTTCAGTTGAGCCTCAGAGATGACATCGGTCCTGATCCTTGGTCCTCGACATGCCGGGAATCAGCGTCTGGGTAGAGACCACCCCTTTCCATTGCCTGATAGTGTACTGAATGAACTGGGAGAGGATTTCGGCATCGGAGGAGAGCAGGTCGCGCATCAGGGTGATCTTGGCTATCATATCGATGGAACCGTGTACGCTGTGCACCTCGCGGACCTCCTCCAGGGCGAGGAGTTTGTCGAAGATCTGCTGTTCGTATTTGCCCTCGACATTGAGGAGGATAAAGACAGTGATCTCCCGTTTCATTTCCGGATATTCCTGTTCCTTATGTTCTGCCATCTTCTGCCGGAAGGCCTCCATGTCTGTAGGAATGAGTTTGTCGACGCCGATACCGTAGGTCCGTTTGCTGCCTATTTCCCACTGATGTACGGAGATATACAGATACAGGTCGTCCACTGTCCGTCCCGGAAAGGAATTGACCAGCTTGCTGTTGCCGATAAGGGTGGCCAGCGGCCGGTAGATGGTCCGGTACCAGTCGGCGGCCGCCTGTTTGAAGGAGATATCCTGTTTTTTTTCAGCCGCCAGAAACTTGCGATGCTCTCTGATCTGCCACTCCAGATGGCTGATCTGCCCGGGTTCGGTTAGATCAATGCTGTCGGTCAGCCCGGCTTTATCGCGAAAATGGATCTTTTCGATGTAGAGTTTATTTTCCAGGGTATTTTTCGACGGCAGCAGTTCGACAATCCGTGAGCGGACCTCCGACCGGCCCAGCTCCACCGCCGCCCGGAAGCGATGATGGCCGTCGAGAATGAAAAAATCCTCCTTGATCTGGTACAGGGCGATGGGTGGCATGTCCTTGCCCTCGCGCATGGCATCCATAATCCCCTTCAGCCGCTCATCCATCTTGCTGGAATGGGTTTTGAACTGATGGTCAAAATCGTGGTAGCGGCCGACGCTGCCGACGATTTTTTCCAGCGGTACCATCAGGGTACCCCGTTCCACCGCCTCGTAGGCCGCTTCTTTTTCCTGGCGAACGTTGAAATTGCTGGGATTCTCGTCTTCTATCTGACGATCCTGGCCGGAGAAAGCCTTCTTTAAGGCGAGCAGCGGATTATATTTCGAGAACATGGTAACCATAGCTGTTTATGACCGAGGTTGAATTGACCCTGGTAATCCTTTCGGAATCGTTGTCAAACAGGGTGTGAATATGACCATGAACAAAATAGCGGGGCTGGTATTTGTCGATAAAATCAACAAAAGCCCGGAAGCCGCGGTGGCAGGGGTCTTCAGCATCATGAATAAATCTTGGCGGGGCGTGGCTGATAACCAGGTCGACTCCCCGCTGCCGCCAGAGGACAAAACGCATTTTCCGGATAAACCGGGCCATCTGTTTTTCGGTATACTGATTGATATTGCCGTTATACCATCTCGATCCGGAAAATCCGGTGATGCGTAAGGGGCCGATCTTGACAAGCCGCCGGTCGAGATGCTGGCAGCCCAATGGCGGAGACTCCGCATAGCGGAGATCGTGGTTGCCGAGCACATAATAAAGCGGTGTATTATACCGGTTTTTCAGGGCGGCAAGATACTCAGGCGGAAGATCACCGCAGGCGAGGATCAGCTCGATACCGGATATGGCCGGACCACCGCCTGCCGGTTCAAGCAGGTCTTTTATGACGGTATCCGAGACGCTGAGGATTTTCATCTGCCGGCCCGCTCTGTTGTCCTTTGTCCTCCGCCGGGTCCCGACATGCCGATGATTGCCGCGCCAATGGCATTGCCCACCTCGCAATGGGCAGGAAAACTGACCGTGGTGGACAGATTTTCCGCCACCCGGGGCAGAAAATAGCGGGCCGCCGCCCCGATGCCGATCAGCGGCAGTTTAACGGAAAAATCCACCCCCAGGACCGGGTGGTCCTTCCGGCTGGAGATGAAGCTGGTCAGACTGTTCTGCCAATACCGTTGAATGATGTAGTCGATGATCAGGTTTTCAATCAGCTGTTCTGTTGTGCTGACAACCAGCCGGGCAAAATCCTCTCCGCTGATATGCATGGTCCGGCCGAGCAGTTCCGCGCCGGCTGTGGCCATCCCTTTATCACCGATGGCGATTTTGTCCAGGACATGCAGGGCGTCGGTCGGGGTAAACCCGCACTCAAAGATCTGCTGCTTTCGGGTGAGCTGTTCCAGCTGGACCTCCAGGGGAATGCCGCCGAGACCGGTACGCTGGCGGATGGTCGCCGGGGTCAGCTGGCCGGCTGTCTGAAGGAGCCTGGTCAATTCCGTATCCGGAACCTTGTCTCTTGCCTCGGGGCGCAGGACAATCAGCTTTGCACAGGTATCCGGGCCGAGCCATTCTCCTGCGGGAGGAACCTCCTTGGCCATGGACAGCGGGGTTACCCGGGCGGGGCCGATGGTCAGCCGCCCGGTGTGATCCACAAGGACGTGACTGTCACCGCCGATTCCCGCCGTATACATGTCGATCGCCTCGATATGGGTTTTCCATTGCCCGATCCGGCAGCCGTCGGGGGCAATCAGCGGCTGGCCGCCTTCTATCATGGCGATATCGGTGGTTGTCCCTCCGACATCGATGACCAGGCGATCATTATCGCTCCGGGAAGCACCGAAGCGGGCGGTACAGGCCGGGCCGCTGGCCACGGTCAAGCCCGCTTCGCTGACAACTTTTTCGCTTGTCATGGCCATGCCGTTGCCGCTGACCACGAATAAGGGGCAGGTGAGATTCTGGTTGGCCATTGCCTGTTGTACGCCGCCGACAAATTCCTCCATAACCGGCATCAGTTTGGCGTGGAGCCCTGCGGTGGCCGCCCTCTCCTGCATTCCGGTCAGGTCGCTGATCCGATGTGAGCAGAAAACCGGTTTCGGGTCCAGCAGGTGGATCGCCTTTTCAGTCACCAGCTCGTGGGTCGGGTTCTTCATGGACATGGCAGCGCAGACGCCGTAGGCATCGACCTCGGTTTTCAGTCCTTCAACAAGCTGGACCAGATAATCGACATCAAGGGGTTCCGCTTCATCACCCTTGATGTCGTGCCCGCCCTTAACGTAGACCACCGCCTTGACCGGCAGCCGGAAATGTTTGACATAACCGATGACAATAACGGCGACCCGTGCCCCTTTATTTTCGACGACGCTGTTGGTAGCCAGGGTTGAAGAGACGCAAACCGCGTCGATCTGTCCGGGCTGGACGGTGCCCCCGGCGAAAAGTTCGGCGAGTGCCTCGCCGGTACCCTGGGCGAGCTGGTAGTGGGTGGTCGGCTTTTTGGCCGCTGCCAGGACATCGCCGGATTGCACATCGAGCAGCACCGCGTCGGTGTATGTTCCGCCGGTGTCGATGCCTATAATATATTTTTGCATTTTTTTCGGTTGCAAGACTGTTCTGTTTACCATTAAGAATGGGGTGATCGGTTTCTTTTGACCAGACCATAGCGCAAAGAGCAGGCAAACACCATGATCAAACGGTCAAAAGGCAAATATACCACAGAACCTGGTTCTTCTCAGCCGAGAGTTCATCATTGTTAAAGGAGAACGATACAGATGATGAGAAAACTGTCAGTACTGGTTATCAGTATCCTGTCGTTGTGCCTGGTGACGCCGTCAGCATTGTTTGGCGCCGATACGAAGACAAGCCTGCAGTTGGCCCTGTTACCGATTCCCGATGTCCTGCCGGTTTATGTCGCAGCGGAGAAAGGCTATTTCGATGCGCAGGGAATTTCCGTTGTATCCCTGCCCGTAGGCAGCGCGGTGGAACGCGATCAGTTGATGCAGGCAGGCAGGGTTGACGGAATGATCAATGAAATAGCCGGGGCGGCCAATTTCAATAGAGACCAGGGCCGGGTTAAAATTGTGTCCATCGCCCGCGCGCCGATCGGCAAGTCCCCCCTGTTCAGGCTGCTGGCAGCGCCGGGCAGCAAGTTGGAAACGGTTGCTGACCTGGCCGATATTCCCATCGGTATCTCGAAAAATACCGTTATCGAATATATCACCACCAGACTGCTCGAAGCGGGCGGGGTAGCACCTGCGGCTATCCGCTTCCAGTCGGTTCCGGTACTGCCCGAACGGCTGCAGCTGCTGCTCTCGGGACAACTTCAGGCAGCGAACCTGCCGGATCCTCTCGGTGCGAGCGCCGTCAAGGCCGGGGCGGTGGAAATCGTCAACGATACGGCGCTGTCAAGCGTCAGCGCCAGTGTCGTCACCTTTACCAATGATGCCCTTTCAAACAAAACGGAAACGGTGAAAAAATTCATGGTGGCCTGGGATATGGCCTGTGCGGACCTGAACAGTGAGCCGGCCGCCTATCAGGAGCTTATGCTGAAGAAGATCCGGGTGCCGAAAAACGTTCATAATGATTTTCGCGTTCCGCCGATGCCGAGAAAGGCACTGCCGACCAGGGCGCAATGGGATGATGTCATGGCCTGGATGCTGGAGAAAAAGCTTTTGACCAGGACCCTGGACTATGAAGATTCCGTCACCTCCGAGTTTCTGGCCCATTGAAAGGTTTTCTGAAATGATTGAGGTAGATGCCCTCGGCTTCAGGTATGGGGACGGACCGGCTCTTTTTGCCGATTTCACCTTTACCATTGGCCGGGGGGAGGCCTGGACGGTCATCGGCCCCTCCGGCTGTGGCAAAACGACGCTGCTCTATCTTATCGCCGGTTTACAAACTCCCGGCGGTGGGGAAATCCGCATCGGCGGCGAGAAAATTACCCGGGCCAGACCGTCCACCGGCCTGGTCCTCCAGGACCACGGGTTACTGCCTTGGGCGACGATCCTGGAAAACACCCGTCTGGGGCTGAGGATCAGGAAATTCTACGGACCGGATGGCAAACATAGTCCTCCTGATCTGCAAATCGATGCGGAAAAGGATGGGCAGCGCGTGGATTACTGGCTGCACTGGCTGGGAATCGAGCACCTCAAGGAGAAATATCCCGTTCAGCTGTCCAGGGGCCAGCGGCAACGGGCGGCGATCGCCAGGACCCTGGTGCTCGAACCCGACCTTCTCCTGATGGACGAGCCGTTTTCAGCTCTCGATGCGCCGATACGAGAGGAACTGCAAGGGGTTATGAATACCTTTCATAAAGAGTCCGGTCTGACCTCGCTCACCGTCACCCACGATATCGAGGAGGCGGTTGTGCTGGGGGAAAAGATTCTGGTCCTCGATAATCGATGCAACCTGGTGCCGCAGATCATTGACAACCACCTGTCCGGGGAGATCGACTCACGGGCTGCTCCCGAATTCAGGAGGCGGTGCCTTGAGCTACGCGAGCTCCTTGCAGACGGCGGCAACCGGCAGAACGGTGGGAGCCGCCTACGAGAATGAAGAAAAAAACGACCCTGTTCAGTACCCTCATCGGGGTGATGATGTTTTTTGGTCTCTGGCAGTTGCTGGCCTTGCTCATAGACCGTCCAATCCTGCCGGCGCCGACCGTAGTGGTTCCTCTTTTTTTTGCTCATTTTTTCGGTGAATTGGGCCTGCATTTTCTGGCCTCCGCGGCCCGGGTGCTGGCGGCGATTACTCTCGCCACCCTCTTTGCCGCCCCGCTGGGGCTTCTTCTCGGGCAGATGCCCAGGGTAGACAGGGTACTCAGTCCGCTGATCGCCATTATCTACCCGATTCCGAAGATCATTTTTCTCCCGGTCATCTACGTCCTGATGGGCATCAGCGATTTTTCCAAGATCACCCTGATCGCCATCATCATCTTTTTCCAGATTCTGGTGGTGGTCCGTGACGAGGCATCGGGGCTGAAACGGGAACTGATCCTCTCGGTGAAATCCCTGGGGGCCGGTCGTCGGGCACTGTTTCGCTATGTCTATCTGCCGGCGTCCCTGCCCGCGGTGCTGACTGCCCTGCGCGTGTCGGTGGGGACGGCGGTTGCGGTGCTGTTTATTGCCGAACAATCCTTGACCAGTTACGGACTTGGTTATTACATAGTCATTGAAACCTACCAGGTCCTGCTCTATCCCGAAATGTATACCGGCATCATGGGCATGGGACTGCTGGGGGTGCTGCTCTACTTTGCGCTCTACACCATTGAATTGAAGGTGAGCAGGCATCGGTTCGTCGAGTAAGACTATTGGGCAATGGCCGCCGTAATTAAAGACTTTTGTGAGAATACCGAGAAAGTATGCCGGCAAAAATAAAATTCTGGCTGATGGCGATTCGCCCCAAAACCCTTCCGGCTGCGATCGCCCCGGTGGCTGTCGGTGCGGCGGTCGCCTTTAGTGATGGACAGTTTGTCCTCCTGTCGGCCGGTTGCTGCCTGCTTGCCGCGCTGCTCTTGCAGATAGGGGTAAACCTGGCCAACGACTATTTCGATTGCAGGAATAATATCGACACCGGGGAGCGGCTGGGCCCGGTCAGGGTTACCCAGAGCGGTCTGCTATCATCTCTTGCGGTGAAGAGGGGGATGATATCCTGCCTGGCTCTGGCAGGCCTGGTTTTTCTCTTTCTTGCCCGCATTGCAGGACCGCCGGCATTGGCTGTTGTGGCTATTGGTGCAGTCTCGGTGCTTGCCGCACTCGCCTATAGCGGCGGCCCTTTTCCCCTTGCTTCCAATGGTCTCGGCGAAGTGTTCGTCTTTCTATTTTTCGGGCTGGCGGCGGTGGGAGGGACCTATTACATTCAGGCCGGGTGGGTAACCTGGCCGGTGATGCTGGCGGCTGTCCCGCCCGGACTGCTGATTACCGCCATCATGGTGGTCAATAACCTCAGAGACATCGAGACGGATCGTCGGGCAGGGAAAAAAACCCTCGCGGTGATCCTTGGCCGCGAGCGGACTCTTGTTGGGTATAAGCTGCTGCTGGTATCCAGTTACCTTGTTCCGCCGGTCCTGCTTGTCACCGGTATTGCCGGGATCTATATTCTTCTGCCCCTGCTCACCCTGCCCCAGGCCTGGCTGTTGGCCAAAAGAGTGGCCCAGGAGCGAGGCACTCAGCTCAATGCACGACTTGCCGGTACCGCAGGCTTGTCACTTATATACAGCCTGCTGTTTGCCGCTGGTCTGGTTTTTGGCGACAGCTGGCCATAGCGGGATTCGCCGGCATCGCCTCGCCATCGCTGCCCGGTGCAAAATTTCGGCAAAAACCATTTTACAATACATTTATTTATGCTAGAGATACATGCCTTATGAGTTTTCTTGGAATCGAAAAAAAAATCTTTGTCATCTTCGGGCTGGCCAATAAAAAATCGGTAGCCTGCGCGATCGGTCGAACCCTCGTGGAAGCAGGAGCTGAGGTGATCCATGTGGTCAGGTCGGCCGAGCGGGCAGGCAATGCGCGAAAACTCTTCCCGGAGTCGCCGGTTTTTGTCTGCGATGTGGAGGAGGAGGCAAACATTATCCGGGTACGGGATGAGATCGGCGAGGCGATTGGCAGCACCAAGGGCGGCAGAATAGCCGGAATCGTCCATTCCATCGCCTTTGCCAACTATTCGGACGGCATGAAGCCGTTTCACGAAACCGGAAGGGACGATTTCCTCCAGGCGGTCAATGTCTCCTGTTTCTCCCTGATCAGCATCGCCAACCACTTCAGCAAGCTGCTGGCGGAAAACGGGTCGGTGGTGACCATCAGCATCTCGACGACCCGCATGGCCGCGGAGAACTACGGCTACATGGCCCCAATCAAGGCTGCTCTTGATTCGTCGCTCTGTTTTTTGGCCAAAAGTTTTGCGGATTTTTCCAGGATCCGGTTCAATGCCGTAGCCCCGGGTCTTTTGAAGACTTCCGCCTCTGCCGGTATTCCCGGCTATATCGACAGCTATCTCTTTGCAGAAAAAGCGACCCTCAGGAAAAAGGCCCTGGCCACCCGGGAAGCCGCCGACACGGCCGCTTTTCTCCTATCCGAGCGGAGTTCGGGGATCAACTGTCAGACCATAGTGGTTGATGCAGGGATGTCGGTCAACTATTTTGATCACGAAATTGTCAGTAAAACCGTAGGGTAATTTCAATCAACTTGTAAAAACCTTAAAATCAGCCATGGCTAAGTAGATAAGCGCAGACTTCGAAAAACTTCACAAGGTGAAGATTGCTATGCCCTTCGGGCAGTTTTTACGACGCCATTAATTTTAGCGAGGAAGTATATGCTCGACTTTACCATTGATGTGGAAACCTGTATTGGCTGCGGACAATGCGCCTCCGACTGTCCGGCGATGATAATCGACATGGAGACAGGAATTCCGACCATATCAAAAGAGCTGGAAAGCTTTTGCATTGGCTGCATGCACTGCGTTGCTATCTGCAGTGAGGGCTCGGTTCAAATTCTCGGTTACAGTCCCCTTGACGGTATTGCCCTGCCATCGGATAAGATGCCGAATCCGGAGCAGGTTGAGCTGCTCATCAAGGCACGGCGGTCGACGAGAAAGTATCGGGATGAAAACATTGATTCCGCCATGATTGACAAATTACTGGAGGTCGCAGGTCATGCCCCGAGCGGTCACAACGACCGCGAACTGCTGTATACCGTGGTGGATGATAAGGGGATTGTCTATGATTTAAGGGAAGAGGCCTTTGCCGGTCTTGAAAAACTCATCGAAGAAGAGAAACTGCCGGAAGGGATGGAGATGTTTATCGACATCATTGAAGCGTGGCGGAAGACCGGTACCGATATTCTCTTCAGGGGGGCTCCCCATCTGTTGATAGTTTCCGGGCTGCAGGAAAGTGCCTCTCCCCTGCATGACGCTATAATCGCGCTTGCCACCTTCGAACTCTATGCCAGGAGCAGGGGGGTTGGGACGATCTGGAACGGCCTGGCCACCCTGACGATGGCCGAACTTGTCCCACTCTTTAAAAAACGGCTTGGCATTCCCGACAACCACCAGATCGGCTATGTTATGGGGTTCGGCTATCCGGCCATCCAATACGAAAGGACCATCAACCGGGGCAAACCTCGGATAAACCGAGTGACGCTGAAGTAATCTCTCTACACGGCAAGAACAGAAAAGGGGTTCTCCACCATCGGTGGAGAACCCCTTTTTTATTAAGAAAACGCTGGGATACTGTTAGAGAAGCGCCAGCAGAACACCGGCGGCAACCGCTGAACCGATAACCCCTGATACATTCGGGCCCATGGCATGCATGATCAGGTGATTCTGGGGGTTGGCCTCCAGGCCGACCTTGTTGACCACGCGGGCGGCCATCGGCACTGCCGACACCCCGGCTGCACCGATCAACGGGTTGATGGCAGTCTTGGACATCTTATTCATGAGTTTGGCCATGAGCACCCCGGCCGCGGTACCAATACTGAACGCGATCATCCCCAGCATGAGGATACCGATGGTCTCCATATTCAGGAACTTGTCGGCGGACAGTTTGGAGCCGACGCCAAGACCGAGGAAGACTATGACCGTGTACATCAGCGAGTTTTTAATGGTATCGGACAACCGGTCGACCACGCCGCATTCCTTGGCCAGATTACCGAGCATAAACATGCCGATAAGCGGTGCGGCAGACGGCAGCAGTACCGCACAGATACTGAGGACGAGCATCGGCAGAATGATTTTTTCTATCTTCGACACATGGCGGAGCTGCACCATCCTGATCGTTCTTTCCTCCTTGGTGGTCAGCCACTTCATGATCGGCGGCTGAATCAGGGGAACGAGCGCCATATAGGAATAGGCGGCAATGGCGATTGAGCCGAGCAGGCGGGGCGACAACCGGCTGGAGAGAAAAATGGCTGTTGGACCGTCTGCGCCGCCGATAATGCCGATGGAAGCAGCGTCACGAAGAGAAAAGTGGATTCCCGGGATCAGTTCGGTAAGGTACAGCGCACCGATCAGGGTGGTGAAAATTCCAATTTGTGCCGCGCCGCCGAGCAGAATGGTCCTGGGGTTGGCGATCATCGGACCAAAATCGGTGAGCGCGCCAACTCCCATGAAGATCAACAGGGGGAAAACCCCGGTATTGATACCCACTTCATAAATATAAGTGAGAATTCCGCCGGGTTCGGCAATCCCCGCCAGGGGAATGTTGGACAGAATGGCGCCGTAGCCGATGGGCACAAGCAACAGCGGTTCGAATTGTTTAAAGATGCCCAGATAGAGGAGGACCAGGCCGACGGTTATCATCAGAACCCGGCCGATACCAACCGTCCAGTCTTTATTGATCTGGGCGTCGATAATTCCGTAGACTCCGGTTGTCTGGAAAAGATTGCCAAGAAGCCGGGAAATAGACGGCAATTTCTTATCCATTCCGGCAATCGGCTGATCGGCTACTATCATGGTCGATTCCAGGTTGCCGATGATATCCCCCTGATGGACCTTCTGAAAGGACTGTATATCAATTTTAGTGATTTTTCCGGCGGACCCTGCTCTGATAATGATGACGGTGCCGTCTTCTTTTTGCAGGGTGGCAATCTCGTCGCCGCTGTAAACGAAATCATTCGGCTGGACAAGAACCCGTTTTACCTTGGCATCTGCCGGTGCGACTATTGCAATGGCACCGTCGTCTGCCGCAAGAGCAGAGACGGTCCAGGACAAGAGCAGCCCCAGCAGAAGAGGTATGAGAATTCTGATTTTCATAAGCTATCCCACTTAAAGCGAAAAATAACGGTTCCCGGCTCTTTGAGCCGGGAACCTGAAGTTGTTCATCTGTCAACCAATGGTAAAGAGCTGATCGCCAGCCTGGACGGTATCGCCGGAGGCTACATGGATGGCCAGTATTTTCCCGGCACTCGGGGAGTTAACCTCCGATTCCATCTTCATTGCTTCCATCACCACCAGCGGTTGATCCACGGCGACGCTGGCACCCACCTCAACCAGGACCTTCACGATGTTTCCGGGAGTGGGAGCTTCCACATCGGTACCTTCCACCGCCGGTGCGGCGGCCGGGGCCGGGGCCGGGGCAGCGGCGCGGGCTGCCTGAATGCCTCCGGCTTCCGAGACGGTGACATTGTAGGGCCGGTTGTTAACGGTGATGGTGTAATCCCGCGGGCCGATTGGGGCGGGAGCAGCAGGAGCGGCAGCTTTTGCAGCAGCGGTTTTTTTGTCGACCGGCGGGGCATCGGTGATCTTGCGGACATTGGTCACCGCCTTGCCGAGCAGAAAATCGAGACCTTTTTGTTCACAGCTGGCGATAATGAAGATGTTTTCATCGTTGACCGGCAGTTTGTTCTCCTCAAGGATTTTGGTGGCCTTGGGAATACCCGGCTCGAGGATATCCAGCGGATCCTCGGTAAAGACCGGTTTGCCGAGTTGTTCGGAGGCGATTTTGATGATCTCCGGATCCGCCGGTACCGGGGTACGGCCAAAATAGCCGAGAACCATATTGCCGTAGCTCGGGTTGATCTTCTTCCACTTGCCCTGGGTCACATTGAGGTAGGCCTGCTGGAAATAGAACTGGGAGACCGGGGTAACGGAAGTGCCGAAACCGCCGCGGGCAACCACCTCGGACATCTCTTTGATGACCTGGGGATAGAGATGCAGGGTACCGGTATCGCGCATCATCATGGTATTGGCGGTCAGCGCGCCCCCGGGCATCGGGGAGAGGGTGACCTTCGGCGAGACCATCTTGGCTTCCGGCGGGAAGAAGTAATCCTTCATCGCTTCCTCAAAGGCGTCGCCGGCAACGATGATCTTTTCGTAGTCGAGATCCAGGGTGTAATCGGTTCCCTTCATGGCGTGCATCATGGAGAGAATATCCGGCTGGCAGGTTCCGCCGCTGACCGGCGATTTTGCCAGGTCGACGCCGGTTGCTCCGCCTTCGATAGCCGCCATGTTCTGGGAGATCCCAAGACCTGCGGTATCATGGGTGTGGAACCAGAGGATGGTATCTTCCGAGACTATTTTCCTGGCGGCTTTCAGGGTTTCATACACTTTATTAGGATTAGAGGTACCCGAGGCGTCTTTAAAACAGATCGAATGGAAAGGAATATCGGCATCAAGGATCTGCTTCAATCGGTCCATGTAGAATTCGGGGGTGTGCGCGCCGGAACAACCGGGAGGCAATTCCATCATGGACACGACGATCTGATGGTTCAGACCGTGGTGGGCAATGCGTTCCCCGGAGTATTCCAGGTTGCGGACGTCGTTGAGGGCGTCGAAATTTCGAATAGTGGTCATGCCATGCTTCTTGAACATTTTGGCATGCAGGTCGATGATATCGCGGGGACACTGACTGAGGGCCACCACGTTGATTCCGCGGGCCAGGGTCTGCAGGGCGACATCAGGGCCGACCTCTGTCCTGAAACGATCCATCATGTCGAAGGCGGATTCACCACAATAGAAAAACAGACTCTGAAAACGCGCTCCGCCACCGGCTTCGATGTTGGTAATCCCCGCATCAACAGATGCCTTCACTGCGGGCATAAAGTCATCGGTAAATACCCGCGCGCCAAAGACCGACTGGAAACCGTCCCGAAAAGACGTATCCATGAATTGAATAACCTTTTTACTCACCGTTCCTCTCCTCGCTTTAGTTGTTAAATCTTACTTTTTAAGATTGACCGATGGGCAGGCTGTACAAATGCAGCTTAATCCGTACGGCTATACCCGAGCAAAACGTTCAACCTCATATGCTGCGACCGCAGCAGCAATCACCGCGATGTCCTCATCATCATTCCGGGTGGTTGCTTCTTTAGCTTTTTTTCTGTTTAAGGTCTGGATTTCCCTCTCTTTTTTGATTGCATCCAATTCCCGGACAGCGGCGCCACGGGTCAGATAGGCAACGAGTTTGATGAAAAAAATCATCAGACAGAGAAAGAGCATGACTGTAGTCATGCCGACGACCATAAGCTTAACACCTTCAAATATCATTGCGTTCTTGCCTCGGTACTGTTGAATTGATAATTGGTATAATAAAAAAATTTGAAGGATCCCAAACTACACCAGCAGAGGGATTGAATCAAAACAATAACGTAAATAATCAAAACAAATGTTTCTGATAAAACGTGATTATTTGCCTGTGACGGCAAGCTTTCGAAATCAAAACTGCTGTTGAACTGTGAGGGAAAATAACTGCTCACTGTACCACACTGAGCATGTGTGGTACAGTTTTTTCAGGCGGGAATTACACTTCGTAGGCGGCGTATTCGGTTTCTGCCCCAAGCAAGAGATCTATTTCACTCTGGATAGCGATGCGTTCTTCATCATTTAGCCATGCATTCCAATCTTCCAGAGATCGCCAGGTACTAATTACCATACACTCATCTTTTCTATCGACTCTCTTCAGGGTTTCTCCGTAGATATAGCCGGACTGATTCAAGGTCAGGCTACGGAGTTTTTTCAGGAGAACAGTGAGCGGTAGGACATTTTCCGGTGAAACTTTTCGTTTGATGAAAATTTTTACAGTCATAGGCATCTCCTTTCTTTTTTCCTCTTTGACTACCGAGCCGAAGTTATCGAAAAGAGATAACAAAAAAGAATGTATCGACTTTTTGTTATCATGTAATAATTATAGTATCCATAAGTAAAATTGTAAAGTTAGCAACTTATTTATCCACAAGCAGTTGGCTCATTTCGACGAGGCGGACAAATTCAGCGCGATATCCCTCATCGTCGGTTCCGCGGCTGTTTTTGGCCATGGTGATCAGCTTGGAGTAATTGAGCCCGCCGGCAAGCTCCGAATGACGGAGGAGCATGCCGAAGCCGGCGACGCTGGCGGCGAAACGAAAATCATCGCTTGTTGCGGCCAGGTCCTGGCTGGTATCGGCAACCGCCTTGGTCAGCAGCAGTGACGCATTGGAGTTAAGTGGTTTGTAGCGTAATTTGATGTTCAGCAGTTCGTCGGAATTGTCTGCCGGCCGGGTGAGATGCTGATATTTCAGCGGGTCGACACTGGGGACCATCTTCGAGTTTACCGGGAGAAGTTCGTAAAGGGCGGTTACGGTATGCCCTGCCCCTATTTCGCCGGCGTCCTTTTTGTCATCATTGAAATCTTCGTCGGCGAGGGTCCGGTTCTCGTAGCCTATCAGTCTATATCCGCCGACTCGGGCTGGATTGAATTCGATCTGCAGCTTGACGTCCTTGGCCAGGGTAAAAAGGGTACCGGCCTGTTGCTTGATGAGGACTTTTTTGGCTTCCAGCAGGGTGTCGATATAGCTGTAATTGCCGTTGCCCTTATCGGCCAGGATTTCCATGGTATCATCGTGATAATTACCCATTCCGAAACCGAGGACGGAGAGGAAAACTCCTGATTCCCGCTCTTTGGCCACCAGCCGCTCCAGCTCATCCCGACTGGTCACGCCGACGTTGAAATCGCCGTCCGAGGCGAGAATGATCCGGTTATTGCCGTTCTTGATAAATGACTGCTTGGCCAGCTGGTAGGCGGTCAAGATCCCGCTTGAGGCGTGGGTTGAACCTCCGGATGACAAGGTGATCACCGCCTTTCTGATCGTCTCTTTCCGGTCGCCGGCGGTAGGCGGCAGAATGACCTGATCGGCTCCGGCATAGACGACGATGGACACCCGATCGTCGGCGGTGAGCGTGTCAGCGAGCATGAGCATCGATTGCTGCAGCAGTGGCAATTTGTTGGGCGCGCCCATCGATCCCGAGACGTCGATTAAAAAAACCAGGTTGGATGGCGGAATGTTTTTCGGGTCGAGATCTTTTGCTTTGATGCCGATCCGGACGAGCTTATTGGCAGGCTGCCACGGACAGGGACCAAGTTCGGCGGTAATGTTGATCGGTCCGTCCGCAGGTTCAGGGTACCGGTAAGAAAAATAATTGATCATTTCCTCTATCCGTACGGCACCGACCGGAGGCAGACTGCCACCGGTCAGCCATCGCCGGACATTGGCATAGGACGCCGTATCTACATCGATGGAAAAAGTGGACAGCGGGTCATTACTGGTGGCAATAAACGGATTCTCCCTGACCGCGTCGTACGATTCCCGCTGAAACTGCGGAGTGACCGGCAATCTTACGTCGTCGGGTGATAGCCGATAAGACATGGCTTTTCCAGTCGCGGCCGGCATGGACATTTCGGCCATCTGCGCTGTGCCGTCGATTCCTTTTGCTCGCTCTGCAGGGACGGGACCAGCCGGTGCCGAGACCTCCGGGGACAAGAGAATTTTTTTGGCATCCTCCAGAGGTTCGACAGTTCTTGTTTTTGTCACCTGTTGTGCGTGGTCCCGCTCTTTCGTCTCGGTCAGGGAAGAGCCGGTACAGCCATGCAGCAAGAGTATGGTGCCCAAGAGAAGTGCCGGGTAATATCGTTTTGTTCGAGTGTTCATGATGTCTCCTTTTCGTTCTTGTTAGCTTGATTGTTCTCCATGCGCCTGTACCGGCCATGACGGACGCGGGGAAAAAATGTGTCGAAAAAAAAAGAAATATTTATGGAGAAAGAAGGGGAATCATCCTAGAGTAGCTTTAATCAATCGGGAGGGTATGGAGGCATATTGACAGACTGGAAAGAAAAAACGCTGGCCTGCTGGGAGACCATTAACTCTATGGCCGCCCGTCGTTTTGGGGAAGGAGTCCTGGCCGAGGAGGCTGCGCTGGCAGTTATTGAAGGTTTAAGAGCCGATAACTGGCACAGGGTACGTGCCTATGACGAAAGGGCGAGCTTTGCCACCTTTGTTCGGACCCTTACTGCAAGATTGCTCGAGGATTTTGCCCGGAAACGTTTCGGCCGGCTCAGACCGCCGTTCTGGATAACGAGTTTTGGCGGGATCTGGGTAAAACTCTTTACGGCCCTTTGCCTTGAACGTCTGCCGCTTGGCTCGGCGGTTGAGGTCGTCCTGCAGCGACAGATGACGGCGAAGAAATCCGAGATTGAAGCTGCCGCCTGTCAGCTGTTGGAGAGAATTCCCGATTGCGGTATGCATCAGGGCTTGGAGGTATCTTTTAATGAAGAGGAAAATGTTACCGATGATCGGCCGGATGGACCACTGGGCCCGGACCATGCTGCAGAAGAACAGCAAAAAAGAGAGCTGTTTGAGGCAATCTTCCAGCTTATTCTCGGAGAGACGGAATTCCGGGTTGCCGATGCTTTGCTGGTAAAGTTGAACCGGCTGGCCATACAACTTTCACCGGAAGAAAAATTACTGATCAAACTCTGCTACCAGGACGGTTTGGGGGTGGCGCAGGCCGGTGACATGCTCGGGCTGAACCGTTTTCAGGTTCATGGGAAAAAGCGCCGTCTGCTGGCCCGTCTGAAACAAGAATTCGACAGAACCGGCCTGGCCGAAGATCTTCGTCCGTTGCTGGATGTATAGAAAATCAGTCCGGCATCGACAAAAATGGTGCAGCTGTCCGTCATAGAGGATGGAGGATGGTGCATCAAAACGAATTCTTAGCCGCCGGCATAGCAATCATGGCAAGCATGACATAATGAGCGATCGAAATGTAAACAACCGCAGGAAGGCTGAAAAAGCCGCAGCCCTGCTTGCGCTGCATGCGGACAATATGGCGCAACAGGACCGGTGCCTTTTCCCCGAAGAGATGGCTGCGTTGGTTGACGGCAGCTGCAAAAAGGATGCGTCGGCCAAATTCATGCAGCACCTCAGTTGCTGTGAAAAATGCTATGAGGAGTGGCTCAGCCTGAAAAAAATGGCCAGCGTAAGCAAGGCGCCAAAACGGGTATATCGGCTCGGTAAAATGAGAAAATACGGCTACATCGGCTCGGCACTTGCTGCGGCCGCCAGCGTGGTCGTTTTTCTCAACATCACCCACCAGCCTATTTCTCTGCAGGATGATACTTTTAAAGAAACTTTACGGATGCAGACCGACGGGAAGCCGGCTGTACCGCCAATTCAGCAGGAGACAGAAGACCTGGGGGCAGAAAAAGAGGTGGATCGGGTTGTGCCCATGGCCTCGGTGACGGAGCTGCCACAGCCGGAAGAACCGGCCGAGAAAGGCAAAGCAACGGCGGATGGAGGCAATGAGTTTGGCCAGACAATGAACGGCTTCTCGGCTCCTGCACCGAAAGCTGCAGCCCGGGCGGCAAAGAAAATCACCTCGGCGGAGATGGCCGAGGCAGGAAAGACGCTTATCACCGTCGACTCCTGGTTGGAACAGCTGAAGACAAATTGTCGCAGCGACAGAAAGGATGCAGATATCTGGTCTACGATGCGTCTTCAGGGCAGATTGGTCCTTAAAAATCAGCAAGGTTCCTTGCCGAAAAATAAAGAAGAGCAGGTGTTGACTGTTTTGGCCTTGCTCGATGAGATGACTTCGGAAACAGTGACCGACCAATGCCGCCGGTTGCTTAGTGTGCTTGCGGAAGGGGGCGAGAGCAGGTAAAAGGAACCTTCATGACAGGGAAATTTCAGTAAAATGCGAACGACACACTGTGGAGAATTATGAGCACTGCAGCCATACCCCTCAAGGAGAGGATCATCGTAGCTCTGGATGTTGAGAGTCCGGAACAGGCCAAAGAGGTCGTCAAAAAATGTGAGTCCCATATTTCCTTTTTTAAGGTGGGGCTCCAGCTCTTTATGAGCAGCTGGTTCGAGACGGTTGACTGGCTTGTCGACCGCGGACACAAGGTCATGCTCGATCTGAAATTTTTCGACATTCCCGAGACGGTAAAACTGGCTGTGGAACAGGTAAACAGCCGGGGGGTGAGCTTTGCCACCATTCACGGCAATGACCCGATCATTCGGGCCGCCGTTTCTGCCCGGGGCGATATGCAGCTTTTGGCGGTAACGGTGCTGACCAGTTTCGGGGAAGAGGATATGCGGGCCATGGGCATGACCCAATCGGTGGCGGATCTCGTCTATTACCGGGCAAAACGGGCCCTGGAGCTGGGCTGCGACGGGGTTGTATCCTCTGGTCTTGAGGCGGAAAAAATGCGTCGGGAGCTCGGGGAAAAACTGCTGATCGTCACCCCCGGTATCCGACCCGGAGCAAATGTGCGGGACGAGAGCGATGATCAGAAGCGGATTGTGACCGCCGGCATGGCCATCGGCAGCGGCGCCAGCCACGTGGTGGTCGGGCGTCCGATTACCAGGGCGGCTGATCCGCTACTGGTTATCGAACAGATGCAGCGGGATATTGTTGCCTGCAGCCGGTGAAGGACTCTTCGGTTGCCGGTCCTGTCCTTTGGCGCCGAGCTCTTTATCTTCAGCCCGAACCGGGTGGTAGTGGACGAAAACCCTCCGCATGGTATCGATCTCTTCAACCAGCAGTTTCTCGACCCGGGTGGCGATCCTGTCTCCTTCTGAGACGGAGAGATCCGGGGAGACGCCGATGGTGATATTGGCGACCATGTAGAAGCCGAATCTGTGCCCATGAATATCCTCGACATCGAGTACCTCATCGAGGTCCGCCAGCTTCTTACGGATTTCTTCGGTGAGTTTTTTACCCGGCTGGGTATTCATTAAATCGGCCGCTGATTCCCGGATGATGCCAATGCCGGTGAAGAGGATAATTATCGAAACGACACCGCCGGCCAGCGGGTCGACCCAGGGAAAGCCCATCCGGCCGAAAAGAATACCGGCGGTTGCGGCAAGAGCTGAAAAGATGTCGTTACGGTGGTCTGCGGCAAGGGCCATCAGCACGTTGTTGTTGGTCTGGGTACCGATGCGATGGGTCCATAACGACAGCCAGATTTTCAGCAGGATGGTAAAAACGGCGATCCACAGGGCAAACTGCGACGCTCCGGTGAAATCACTTGCCCCGACAAACAGATCGTAGACACTGTTAATCGATGCCCAGAAGATGGAGATGGCCGTGGTGATAACAAAGGCCCCCACCACGACCGCGGCAATCGATTCCAGCCGGTCGTGGCCGTAGGGATGTTCATCGTCGGCGGGTTTGCCGGATAATTTCATGAAAATTTTGACGACTATGCCGTAGGCCACGTCCGAGGTCGAATTGATGCCGTCGGCCAGAAGCGCCGGGCTGTGGCCGAGGATACCGACCGAGGTTTTGAGGACGGCCAGCAAGGTGTTGGCGGCGAGACCGACGTTAATCGCCAGGATGCTTTTTTTCTGTCGCAATTCGGTAATCATTTTTTCCTTTCATCGGCCTCGGCATCATCTTCAAGGTGCCAGTTTTCTTTGAGATAGGTAATGCCGGTGTGGTTGGTCAGGTCAAGCTGAATGGGGGTGATGGAGACATTGCCTGCGGCAAAGGCGTGCACATCGGTGTCTTCTCCGGGGTCGGCGACCGGAGTACCGCCGCCGATCCAGTAGTGTTTGCTGCCCCGGGGGTCGAGGGTCTCATGAATGGAATTTTCCCACAGCCGTCTGCCCTGGCGGGTGACTTTGATTTTATGGTAGACACTGCCGCTGGGAATATTGATATTGAGCAGGGTATTGTCCGGCAGGGAGTTCCGGAGGATTTTGCCGGCCATGCAGTTGGCGATCTGCATGGCGGCCCGAAAATCGTAGGGCGGTTCTCCGCCAACGGAAAGTGCCATGGAAGGGATACCGTACATGGTTCCTTCAATGGCGGCGGAGACGGTGCCGGAGTAGGATATGTCATCGCCGAGGTTGGCGCCGGCGTTGATGCCGGAAACGAGCAGGTCCGGCTGCACCTTGAGAATCTTCTTCAGCCCGACGGCAACACAGTCGGTAGGGGTGCCGTCCACCGTATACAAATCAGCTGCCAGCTTTTGGATCTTCAAGGGACGGTTCATGGTCAGCGAATGGGAAACGGCTGAATTATCCCGGTCCGGGGCGATGATAATGGTCCGGCCAAGATCGGTCAGGGCCTGCTGCAGGGCCTGGATGCCGGGGCTGTGAATCCCGTCATCGTTGGTAATGAGGATAGTCGTCATAATTATTCCGATCCTGCCGCTGCTTCGGTTTCGACAATATTCCAGAAGGACTCTACCAGAGGATTCCGTTTATTTTTCACAAAGGTGCAGGCGGCGACGGTAAAGGGTTTGAGCCTGGGTGAAATGTCGAGGATTTCAACCTCGTTCACCAGGCTGCTCTTTTCCAGAACCAGCCGGGGCACGACGCCGACTCCGCAGCCCATACTGACCATGGCGATGATGGCCTCATTGCCCGAAACCTGGGAGTATATATAAGGGCGAATTCCCTTGTCGGCAAACCACTTTTCACCCCGGGTTCTGCTCAAGCCGTCGGCAGGCAGAATAATCGGCGTTCTTGTCCAGTCGATCGCGCCGGCTGCATAGATAAGGGTTTCCGGGAAGAACCTGGGATAGATGAACAGCAGGGGGGTCTTCAGAAGTTCGATGAAATCGAGACCTTCCGGCTGGTGGTCGGGCAGGGCGGCGATGGAAATATCGACCTCCTGGGACTGCAATTTGGCAAGCGCCTTAGCGGCGTCTCCCGTCTGGACATGAATCATCACCTCCGGATGGGTCTTGCGGAATCTTCGGAATATTTTCGGCAGAATAGAGATGATTGCCGTTACCGAACAGTAGAGAGAAAGTTCCCCGCGCAGCACGGTATCACTTTTCAGCTGACTGCGGAACAGATGCCAGTTGCTGATGGTTTCTTCGCAATATTCCTTAAACAGCATCCCCGCCGGGGTGAGATGAACCGATCTCTTGTTGCGAAAAAAAAGAGTTTCCCCCAGATCATTTTCCAGCCGCTGAATGGTCCGGGTCAGACCGGAGGGGGTGATATTGCATTCCAGGCTGGTACGGCCGAAATGAAGGGTCGAGGCCAGATGCCGGAACAGTTCAAGTTCTCTTATATTCACGGGTTAGCCTTTTACTGCAGTTAATTTTCCTGTAGCCCGGCATAAACATTAACCGGGCAACCAGCGTAAAAACATGCCGCTGCCGCCGATTCAGCAACCATTATTGCAAAATCTGCAATACAATATCACGAACAAATCACTTGACGCAACAGGAGTTTGCCAATATATGAGAAGGAACATAATCACCGGTCGGCAATTATCAAAAAATACTACAGATACAAGGAGATAAAAATGGGTTCAAACTACTTTAACACCCTGCCGCTACGCCGGCAGATTGGGGAATTGTCCAAGTGCCGTTTCATGGATGCCTCGGAATTCAACGGGGTTGACTACCTGAAGGGCAAGAAGATCGTCATTGTCGGCTGCGGCGCACAGGGTCTTAATCAGGGCCTCAATCTTCGCGACAGCGGCCTGGATGTCTCCTATGCCCTGCGGGAGGCGGCCGTTAAGGAAAAAAGACAATCCTGGAAGAACGCCACGGAAAATGATTTCACCGTCGGCAGCTATGAAGAACTCATTCCCAGTGCCGATCTGGTCATCAATCTGACGCCTGACAAGCAGCATACCAACGTGGTATCGTCGGTCATGCCGCTGATGAAAAAAGGCGCCTGTCTCTCCTATTCCCATGGCTTTAATATTGTTGAAGAGGGGATGCAGATCCGCGACGACCTGACCGTCGTCATGGTCGCCCCCAAGGCCCCCGGCACCGAAGTCCGCCAGGAATACAAGCGCGGCTTTGGCGTGCCGACCCTGATCGCCGTACATAGCGAAAACGATCCCAACGGGGAAGGCTGGGATATTGCCAAGGCCTATTGCTGCGGTACCGGCGGG
>Ga0210123_1000037_pt1 | contig 74714 bp, 68 predicted proteins | sample Muzzi_PWB_D2_FD_185535 | JGI IMG/M metagenome (GOLD analysis project Ga0210123, IMG submission 185535) | Wetland microbial communities from San Francisco Bay, California, USA, that impact long-term carbon sequestration - Muzzi_PWB_D2 (SPAdes) | ecosystem: Environmental > Aquatic > Marine >... | reverse complement strand
GGTAAGCGGCACAGGTGCCTTCACTCGAGACCATGCAGGGACCGATCGGATTAGCCGGAGTGCATCTGGTGTCGAACAGCGGGCATTCTCTTGGGGTGTTCATCCCTTTGAGGATGTTGCCGCACATGCAGCCTCTCGGTTCCTCCGCTTCCGGCAGGGTGATATCGAGCCGTACCTCGGCGTCGAAAGCCGCGTATTTTTCACGAATTTTCAGTCCACTAGACGGAATGCGGCCGAGTCCGCGCCAGTCCATGTCAGCCGGCTCGAAAATCTCCTCGACCATCTTTTTCGCCCGTTGATTGCCCTCCCAGGCAACCGCCCGGGGATAGACGTTTTCCACCTTGATATCGTTGTTGCCGACCTGACGGGCCAGGAGGATGAGGCTTTTCAACAGATCGGCGGTCTCAAACCCCCCCACCACGCAGGCAAGATGGTATTTTTCGGCTATCGGCTGCCAGGCGCCTGCACCGATGATCGAGGAGACATGGCCGGGACAGAGCAGCCCGTCGATTTTCAGGTTCGGATCACTGAGCAGGGCTTCCATCGGGGCCGGCATGGTTTTCTGGGTCGAGAAGACGACAAAATTATTCACATCCCTGGTCTTGGCCGCCATAATCGTCGCGGCGATACCCGGGGTGGTAGTTTCGAAGCCGACACCAAGGAAGACCACCAGCTCCTGTGGGTTTTGGATGGCCAGCTCAAGCGCGTCCATCGGTGAATAGACGATATCGACCTTGGCTCCACGGGAGCTGGCCTCGGCCAGGGAGGTGTGGGTACCGGGTACTCGAAACAGGTCGCCGAAGATAGTCACTCGCACCCCGGGAAGGTCGGCCATGGCAATGAAGGCATCCATGTGGGACGCTGAGGTGACGCAGACCGGACAACCGGGGCCGGACACCAGTTCCATCCCCTCCGGGAGAATGGAACGCAGTCCGTTGCGGAAGATGGCCATGGTATGGGAACCGCAGACCTCCATGACCCGGAGAGGTTTGGTGACCGCTTTTTTCAGTTCTTCTACCAGAGGTCTGGCCAGGCTGCTGTCCCGGTATTCATCGAGGTATTTCATAGCGTGCCTCTCTCAGGAGAGCAGTTCTTCCGGAGTGTTTTCGGCCAGTTCGCGCAAAAGAGCGATATTCTTTAACGCCTCTTCCTCAACCAGCGAATGGATGGCAAAGCCGGCATGGATAATGACATAGTCGCCGACGGCGGGCCAGTGGTCGACGATGTCCAGCCGAACCTCTTTACTTATACCATCGGTATCGACGGTGGCTATCTGGTTAGTGGTGAAGTCATCCGGGTCACCTTGAACGCTGGTCACCCGCATTGGAATTGCGAGACACATGGAGCAGTCCTCCTATAATTGCCTGACCGAAAGAAATGGCCCCGTCGTTCTGCGCCAGGGAGCTTCCGGTGAAAACGTCTAACTCTATACTCGTCAAGCTATGCAAAAGCCCCTCAACCAGCAGACTGTTTTGCATACATCCCCCAGAAAGCACAATCGTTCGAATGCCGGTCTCCAGGGATAGATTTTCGATGAGCCGTACGATACTGCCGATCAGTATCGTGTGGAATTGCAGAGCGAGAGAGGGTTTCGTCTCGCCTCTGTTTATTCCGTCCACTATCCTTTTAACAAATTCCGCCGAACAAATCTCCCATTTTCCGTTCTTTTCCGACAATATTGACGAAAAGTCCGTGTGCGAATTGGGCAAAATATCGCCGGCCCAGGATGGGGTGCAAACCTTTTTGGCCAATGTTTCCAGTTCCATGGCCGCCTGGCCTTCGTAACTGATCTGTTGCCGAACCCCAAGAAGGGATGCTATGGCGTCGAACAGCCGGCCGCAGCTCGAGGTGAGTGGCGAATTGAAACCGGCCTGCAGCATGGAGGAGAGGACAGCTAGCTTCTCTCTGTCTGTGTGCCGGAGTGTTTCGGGCAATTGGTCGATGGTGAGGCCATCGGTGCCGAAGGTGTGAAAGAGTGCCGAGATCCCCATTCGCCATGGCTCGGTTGCCGCGGCGTCGCCTCCGGGCAGCTGCAGCTGACTAAGATGAGCAAGACGTTCAAAGGAGGTAAGGTCGGCCCTCATGATTTCACCGCCCCAGATGGTGCCGTCAGTGCCGAGTCCGGTGCCGTCAAGGACTACCGCCAGTACCGGTTCGGACAGGCCGTGATCGCCCATGACCGCCACAGCATGGGCGTGGTGGTGCTGAACCTTATAGAGCGGCAAGCCGCATTCTTCAGCGTATCTGCTGCTCAGATAGTCGGGATGGAGGTCGCAGGCGACCGCCTCCGGATCGAGTTGCAGGACCTCCTTGAGGTGGTCGATCGATTCCTGGTAAAACTCATAGGAAGCGAGGTTGTCGAGATCGCCGATATGCTGGCTGGGGAAGACACTTTGCCCGCGGCCGAGACTGAAGGTGTTCTTCATGCCCGGGCCGCAGGCGAGGATTTTCGGCAGCTGCCAGGCGATCCGGATGGGCGCGGGTGCGAAACCGCGGGCACGGCGCAATAAATAAGGCTGTCCGGCCATTACCTTGATCACCGAGTCATCGACCCTGGTGACGATTTCGCGGTTATGCAGTAAGAAACGATCGGCAATATTGCCAAGTTTAGCCAGGGCGTCTTCATTGGCGGTACAGATGGGCATCCCGCTGACATTGCCGGAGGTCATGACCAGCGCTTCGGGGCAACCGGTTTGCTGGAAAAGCAGGTGGTGCAGCGGGGTATAGGGAAGCATCACCCCTATTTCACCAATGCCCGGGGCGAGATTGTCGGCAAGATTCGAACCTGGCCTTTCAGGTAACAGGACGATCGGGTGTTCCGGCGAAGTGAGCAGTTTTTCTTCGCCTGGGGCGACACGAAAGAGTTTTTCTGCCGCTGCCATGTCCGCCACCATTATGGCCAGTGGCTTATCCAGGCGTCCTTTACGAGTGCGGAGTCTGGCTACAGCAGTGGAAGAGCAGGCGTCGACCGAGAGATGAAAACCTCCCAGTCCCCTGATGGCCAGTACCAATCCTTCCTGAAGGGCAGTGACCGTCTCTGCCAGGGGCGATCGGGTCGGCAAGGGGGTACCCTTGCTGTCGTGATAGGTGATACTCGGTCCGCAGTCGGGACAGGCGTTTGGCTGCGCATGAAATCTCCGGTTACCGGGGTCGTGGTACTCCCATGTGCAGGCTTCGCACATGGGAAAGACCTTCATCGAGGTCTTTGGCCGGTCGTAAGGGATGGTCTCGACTATGGTGAATCGCGGTCCGCAGTTGGTGCAGTTGATAAAGGGGTAGTGAAACCGCCGGTTGCCGGGGTCGAGCAGTTCGGCGAGGCAGTCGTTACAAAGAGCTATATCAGGTGGAATAGCCGTATTGGCTGAGATACCGGCGACACTGGGGAGAATTGAAAAGGATTTTTCGGCCGGGACGGTGGATCCGGGGACGGCACGGGACTCGATCGAGGTAATCCGCGAGAGAGGCGGGGCCTCATCCCGTACTGCCTTAAGAAATACTTCGAGTCTGTCTTTATCTGCTATTGCGGTGATGACCACGCCGTCGCCGGTGTTGCTCACCGTGCCGGCGACTTGCAGACGAGCAGCTAGATTGTAGATAAAGGGTCGAAACCCTACGCCCTGGACTGTTCCCCGAACGAGAATTTCGACCCTTTGTTTTCTATGCTCTGTGTTTGAATTTTGCACCGGTAAAGATAGAGGAAATCAATCCCTCTGGTTCCATGCAGTCGTTCCATATGCAGAGATAGATATGGATGACGGCAAAGATCATAAACCACCACATGGTCAGATGGTGGAGAAAACGAGCAGACTGCTGGCTGCCGAAAATGTTCACCCCCCACTTTGCCCAGAATCCAACTTCCGGGTAAAGCATGTAAAAGCCGCTGATAACCATTAAAACAGCGGCGATAAAGGTGAGCAGATAGGCAAGTCCGGCCAGGATGTTATGGCCGAGCCGTTCGTCATGCTTGCTGCTGATGTAGCTGTACTGCAGCAGGGTCATTTTCAGGTTGTTGAGATTCCGCTTGGTTATCGGCAGGATATCCCAGATTCTCTCCTGGGCGTTGCCGAAAATGTACAGAAAAAGCCTGATCATTACCGCTGCAGACAGGGTATATGCGGCAATATAATGTATATACCGCATTGTTGCCATCGGGAAGCTTGCGCTCCCTTCGATCATGGTGTTGGTCCACGGATTGTTGATGTAGAAGCCTGTGACTACCAGAAAGACGATAGACAGGGCAAACATCCAGTGGAACAGCCGGAGCAGCATGCTCCAGCAGTGATGTCTTTCATAAGTTGCCATTCTTGTTACCTCCTGCGGCTTGTGCCGGAAAGAAAAGTTTTACGTAAGGTGAAATCCGGCTTACATCGCTTTCACTTTTATAACTTCCTTACCTTCTGGGTCGAGCATATGAACGGCACAGGCGATACATGGATCAAAAGAATGCACGGTACGAAGAACCTCGAGAGGCCTCTCGGGATCAGCAATCGGATTGCCCACAAGCGATGCTTCGTAGGGGCCTGGCTGGCCTTCGCCGTCGCGCGGGCCGGCATTCCAGGTTGATGGGACAACACACTGGTAATTCTTGATCTTGCCGTCCTGGATGACGATCCAGTGGGACAGGAGACCACGCGGTGCTTCATGAACCCCGACGCCGCTCTGCTCGCCTTTCGGGAAGACCGGAGGATTGAAGATCTCGTAGTCGCCGGAGGCGATGTTTTCGACCAGCAGTCCCCAATGCTTGAGGCAGAGATCGGCCATCATTCCGGCACGGACGGCACGGGCGGCATGGCGGCCGATGGTGCTGTGGAGAATTTCCGGCCCCACCTGGACCCCGGCTACCGCGCTGATGCTGCTGAGGCAGGCATCGACGCTCTTGACCGTCAGTTCATGGCCCTGGGCGTAGCCGACCACCAGCTGGGCGAGAGGACCGACCTGCATTGGTTTCCCTTGGAAGCGTGGCGCTTTCAACCAGGTATAACGCCCCTCATCCTCGAAATCGGTGTACTTCGGATCGGTTGACGATTCCCATGGATGCTTCGACCAGTCGCCGTCATACCAGGCTCTGGCGATGGATTCTTCGACATTGTCCCTGAAATAAGGATCGGCGAGGCCGACGATCGGTTTTACCGTGCTCAGGTCACCGTTCATGACGGTGCCGCCGGGCAGGTCGGACTTGGTGCCGGCCGCATCGAGAAACATATCCGGGGCGGCGAGGTAGTTGGTGACGCCGGCGCCGTAGGGCAGCCATTCGGCATAGAGGGCGCCGACGGCAACAACGTCGGTGGTGTAGACCATTTTGATGAAGTCTCGAACTTTCTCAACCAGCGTCTTGATATAGAAGAGCCGCTCCATGGTCACTGCGGTCTCGTTTTCGGGATTGATGTTGGTGGTCACCCCGCCGACCGAGAGATTCTGGACGTGCGGGTTCTTGCCGCCGATGATACCCAGAGCCTGGGTGGCCATGCGCTGATAATCGAGGGCTTCCAGGTAATGGGAAACCGCCATGAGATTTGCCTCTGGTGGCAGCTTCATGGCCGAATGACCCCAATATGCATTGGCGAAAGGCCCGAGCTGCCCGCTGGCAACCAGTCCCTTCAGCTTGTCCTTGACGGCGGCAAAGCGTTTGGGGCTGTTGCCGGGCCAATCGGAGAGGCTGTCGGCCAGTTTGGCGGTGGCGACGGGATCCGCGTCGAGGGCGGAGACGACATCAACCCAGTCAAGGGCGGAAAGGGCGTAAAAGTGGACAATATGGTCATGCAGGGAGTGAATGGACTGGACCATATTACGAATTAGCTGGGCGTTACGCGGAATTTCCAGCCCGATGGCGTTTTCAACTGCCCGAACCGAAGCCAGGGCATGAACCGTGGTGCAGACGCCGCAGATACGCTGGACGAAGAGCCACGCATCACGGGGATCCCGTCCTTTGAGAATGTTCTCAAGGCCGCGGTACATCTGGCCGGAAGACCACGCTTTGGTGACTTGTCCTCCGTCTACTTCGACATCTATTCTTAAGTGACCCTCGATCCGGGTGATCGGATCAATGGTGATTCGCTGAGCCATGTGTAAAACCTCCTTAAAAGATTAGACTACCTGGTGCCGTGAGGGTATTGTTTTCGGGCACCGGTAAAAATTTTTTCGCAATAGAACTGCCGTTATTCACTGTCGGCGTTCTTGCCCTTGATCAGTCGTTTGCCGATACCTACTGCAGCATGAATACCTACTGCGGCGGCGGTAACACCTAAAATGGTTTTCCCGGTCTTGTCAGCACTCTTGACGATTCCGGAGGCGGGTATTTTTACCATCGGCAGTCTTTCATAGAAGGGGGTCATGGTATCCCAGAAATTCGGTTCGGTGCAGCCGACACAGCCATGACCGGCACTGACCGGCCAGACATTGACGTCGTTGAAGCGGGCGGTCGGGCAATTGGAGAAGGTCTCCGGTCCCTTGCAGCCAACTTTATAGAGGCAGTAGCCGAGTTTATGGAACTCGTCGCCGTATTGCTCAACGAAACGGCCCTCGTCAAAGTGGGCACGGCGCTCACAATGGTCGTGAATTCTCCTGCCGTAGGCGAAGAGCGGACGATTCAGGTTATCAAGCAGAGGGAGTCTCTTGAAGGTCAGATAGTGGAGAATGGTGCCGAGGAAGGACAGTGGATTCGGCGGACATCCTGAGATGTTGACAATCGGTACGCCGCTGACCAGATCCTGGACCCCGACAGAGCCGGTCGGGTTGGGGGCCGCTGCCTGAACGCCGCCAAAGGTGGCGCAGGTGCCGATAGCAATTATCGCCGAGGCCTTGGGGGCTACTTCAGCGAGGATATCCATGGCGGTTCTGCCGGAAATCTTGCAGTAGATGCCGCCGTCCTTGGTGGGGATGCCACCTTCGACCACTAGGATAAAGGGGTGGTTGTCAACGGTGTCGTGGAGATTCTTTTCGGCCTGGTGGCCGGCTGCGGCCATGACCGTCTCATGATAATCGAGTGAAATAATATCGAGAATCAGATTTGCCAGATCGGGGTGCGAGGATCTGAGCAGGCTCTCGGTACAGCCGGTGCATTCCTGAAAATGCAGCCAGATAACCCTGGGACGTTCTGCGGTTGCGGCCGCTTCGACAAGTTTTGGAATCATTGCCTCGGACATTCCCAAAGCGGCTGCCGCCATCGTGCATCCCTTGAGGAATCCGCGCCGATCAAGCTGCGGGTCCAGCGTTTTGTTTACTGTGTCTGCCATATCAACCTCCTATTGCTGTGTGACAACAATTGTGCGCAAGTGCGCGATGGTTCGGCGTGGGGGGTAGCCGAAAATTAAATCCAAAATAACACATACAAAAAAACAAGCCGGTTGGCTTGGTACTATTTTAGTATCTTCCTGCCTGATTTTCGGGAAAAGAATATATTTCAAGGATCCCGCGACAGACAGGAAGGCAAGGGCAAGAAGCAAGTGTGATTGGCAGGAGGAGGCAGATTGAAAGGGGTGCTGCCGGAAATTGCCGAGAGAGCTGGAGATGGCCTTTTTGGGGTAGAAAATTAGACTGCTTGGTTTTGCAGACAGCAATCGTGCAATATTTGAATGTGTATGGTGGAAGGATCTTTTCGCCATTGTGCAAAAAGTGCAAAAAAGAATTGATTGTGCCACTAAGGCTGTTGTGCAAACAGTACCTACCAAACAAAAAGTGGTCAAAAATAACACCAATGTAGTACTAAATCAAGGTCATTTTCTAAAAATCTCGAATTCCGGGCCGTTTTCTGAAAACCGATATCTGTTGTTGCACAATACGCATAATTGACTAACTGTGTGGATTCAGGGGACCGGTCCATTGTGCAGCAGGCAGGCCCTGGCAAGGTGAGAGCGGTGCAGGGAATGGTGGCCCAGTTTGTTGAACAGGAACAGGGGCCGGTTGATCGCGTCCGGGACGCCAGTCGGAAGGGGCAGTTCGTCGGGGTGAGGCAGGGGCAGGCGAGGCTTATTTCTTGAAACCGAAAATACCGCCTTTACTTGTTGTTGAAAATGCCGGTTTGCCTTTTGGAGGCAGGGAATTCCGGTTGGAACGTTTCATGGTCTTTCCTGCCGCCTGGGTCGGTGGTGCTCCCAGCAGCTGTGAGTCAACCGCTTTCCCCGTTACCGCCTCCATATAAAAATTATAAAAGAGCAGGCCGCGTTTGAAGTAGCTTTTTCGTTTCAGCCATTTCGGCCAGCTGTTTTCCTGGCGGTTGTGGATGAGCTGGGAGAGGCTGATCAGTAGACTGACCATTTCCTGCCGGAACGAGCGGCTCAGGTTGAGGGAGGTGCCGATGGTTCGATCGATTTCTGCCCGGATCTGTTTCGACAGCTGGAACAGGGGGCCACCCTTGCGAAACTGACTGAGTAGCTGAAAACGGGCTTCCACCCAGGGAATAAGCAGGAGGGCGGTGAGGAAGAAATCGGGCTGGCGATGAATTTTCAACATCAACGACAGCTTGTTGATGCGATCTATGACGCGGCATATCGCGGCAAGCAGGTCGCGGGGATTACCGGTAGGAGCGGAATGGTTGATAAAGATTCTTCGATAAAACGGGAAAAGGGAGAAGAGCAGTTCCGACTCGACGGCAAGGGTAAACCAGGGTGCCGCGGCACTGCTGTACAGGTCTTTGAAAAATTCATCCCGCAGCCGGGATGGCGGGCAGAGGGCCAGTTTGTGGCTGTTTTTGCAAATCGACCTCCAGGTCTGTTCTTCAATAGTGAAATTGATTCTTGCCGCATGGCGGATGGCCCGCAGCATCCGCACGGGATCCCGGCCTATCCGTTTGGCCGGATCGCCGACTATCCGGATGATGCCCCGCTCGAGATCCAGACTGCCGTCGACGTAGTCGATGATGGTATTGTTTTCGATCTCATAAAAAAGTGAGTTGATGGTGAGATCGCGGCGTCTGGCATCTTCACTTAGCGTGCCGAAGGTGTTATTCGGGGCCAGGACTGCCTCGGGGCCGTCGATATCGTACTCGCTCAGAGACCGAAGGGTGCTTATTTCAATGGTTTTGCCACCTCTGAAATAGATTTGCACCAGGCGGAATCTGCGGCCGATGGTGTTGCTGTTGGGGAAGAGTTTGCGGAGCTGGCCGGGGTGGGCATCGGTGCTGATATCGAAATCCTTGGGGGTCCGGCCAAGATAGAGATCACGAACCCCACCGCCGACAAGGTAGCCGGCAAAACCTGCATCACTCAGCTTTTTGAGAATATACAGCGCATCCCGATCAATCATTTCAGCAGTGATCGGATGTTCTCCGGGCGGGATAATGCGGCAGGCGCAGGAGTCTGTCTTCTGTTCAGTATCAGTTTCTGCGGGGGTACTCATTGTCGAGATGGTGTCTGTCAAAATGCCGGGCTGAATCCTCTTCCTTCCCTGTAGACCGATTCGGCCTGTTCCTTGAATTGTCTGAAAATTTCGGCTACGGAAAGAATCTTGTCCATCTTGTAGGTGTTTTCCCCGGAGAAGATCAGGCCATCCCGGGTGTTGCCCTGGCAGGCCATCATCAACCGCTCGTTGATGCAGTAGTGATGATCGCACTTCTTCAGGCAGACATGGGGACATTTTTTGGTGCTCACATCTTCCCCGGCGTTGATTGCCTTGACAAAGGGGTTGTTTAAGGCGCGACCGGGCATGCCGACCGGCGATGAGGTGAGAACGATGTCCTCTTTCTTGGCGTTCAGGTAGGCCTGTTTGAACTCCGGGGCAATATCACACTCTTCGCTCAACACGAAACGGGAGGCTATCTGCACGCCGTCGGCGCCGTATTTGTCCATCATTTCCGCCATCTCGTAGCCGTTGGTAATGCCGCCGGCGGCGATGAGGGGAATCTTCTTGACCACCTCACGGATGGGAGGAAAGATCTCCCGCAGGGGCTTGTCGGTGCCAAGGTGGCCCCCAGCCTCCTTTGCTTCAACGATAACCGCAGCGGCGCCGAGTTTTTCGGACAGCTTGGCAAGAGCCGGCGAGCTGACGATCATGACGATGGGGGTGTTGTGTTCCCGGCCTATTTTAAAGATATCCCGGGAAAATCCTGCACCGGTGATTATCATGTCGATGCCGGCGTCGATGGAGCTCATGACGAGTTTGTAGAAGTCCTTCATGGCGTACATGATATTGACCGCCACGACTCCACCGGTTGCCGCTTTGGCTTTCTTGATATCATCATGAAGTTCCTCGGGGGGCAGGCCTGAACCGCCGATAACTCCGATACCGCCACAATTGGCGACCGGTATGGCAAGGGCTGAGGTGGATACCCGGATGGACATCCCTCCCTGAATAAGTGGGAATACTGCTTTGAATTTGTCAATGTTAAGAGAAGGTAACTTCATGCAGGGAGTGCTCCTTTTAGTGACTCTGAAATTAACAACATGTTTTTGCTCATGCATTTAATTTCGTAAAGACACTTGTCCCGTTTGTCAGGATAGAAAAACAATGCTAATGAGAAATCAGATAATGCACTTCTTGCCTGGATTTGTCAAGGGTAGTATGCATGCAAATATAGTTGGTCGATTCCTCCGAGGTGCCCTGAATACAACTGTTCCAGCCGAAAAAACGGTGAAATTACAGGAGGCCGGCAGGGGGTAAACTTGACAATACCACAAAATTGCGGTTAAATTCGCAGTTTTTGGTTTGCATTGCAGCAAGTTTTTGTTTCAAAATTCCAATTGGAGAGTGTTTTGAAGATAAAGGCCCTGAAAGGCTTCAAAGATATTGTACCGGGGGAGATTGAGCTGTGGCAGTATCTCGAGAAAGTGGCAAGAGATATTTTTGATCGATTTAATTTTAAGGAAATCCGCCTGCCTCTTCTGGAAGAGACCGAACTGTTTGCCAGATCCATCGGAGAAGCAACCGATATTGTCGAAAAAGAGATGTATACCTTTGTCGACAAAAAAATAACCATGCGGCCCGAGGCGACCGCGTCGATGCTCCGTGCCTATATAGAGCATGGACTCTATGTCCAGAAACCGGTGCAGAAGCTCTTCACCATCGGGCCGATGTTTCGACATGAACGGCCCCAGAAAGGCCGGCTCCGGCAATTTCATCAGATGGACATCGAAGTCCTCGGTTCTGAAAATCCCCGGACGGATATCGAGCTGATGGCCATGGCGGCCATGCTGCTCGATGAACTGGGCCTGCGGGTCAGCCTGGAACTCAATTCTCTTGGTTGTCCCGAATGCCGGCCCGCCTATCGCGCGGAGCTTATTTCCTATATAAATGAGCGGCACGACGCTCTCTGCAGCGACTGCAAGCGAAGGAGCACCACCAACCCGCTGCGGGTGCTGGACTGCAAGGTCCCCACCTGCCGGGAACAGCTTGCCGGCGCCCCGTCGATTCTCGAGCACCTCTGCGGTCAGTGTGAGGAACATTTTTCCCAGGTCCAGGAGGGGCTTGAACAGCTCGGGGTTTCCTACCGGTTGAATAAATTCATGGTGCGCGGTCTGGACTATTACTGCCGGACCACCTTCGAGTTCCTCACCACCGACCTCGGGGCCCAGGCTGCGGTAGCGGCAGGCGGAAGATACGATGGCCTGATCGAAACCCTCGGCGGTCCGAAAAATGGCTCCGGCATTGGTTTTGCGATTGGCATCGAACGGCTTGTTCTGCTCCTGCAGCAGCGGGAACAGGCGGTAACTGCCGCCGATACGGTTGACCTGTTTATCGCCGGAATAGGCGATCCGGGCGCCAGGGCCGGTTTTGGTCTTGCCCATGACCTGCGGGCAAAGAAATTTTCCGTGGCCATGGACTATGAAGGCCGCAGCCTGAAGAGCCAGATGAAACAGGCCAATAAGGCCGGAGCCCGCTTTGCCCTTATTATCGGCGATGCCGAGCTTGAATCGGGGAAAGGGATCCTGCGTAATATGCAGCAAAAGGATGAGGAACAGCAGGAGGTGCTGCTGTCCGGCTCTGCAATTGCAGAGTGTATCTCCATCAAATAAATGGTAAGAAAATAATAAGCTGGTCAGACTGATACCTCGGCGCCTTAATTCTACTTGGAACAGTACTTGGCAGATAAAAAAATCAACAGACAGATAAACTATGGAATCAATGGGAAAGTTGTGCCGGACGCATTCGTGTAATGCTCTCGGTAAGGAAAATGTCGGCGAAGAGGTAACACTGATGGGCTGGGTCCTGCGCAGGCGCGACCACGGCGGGGTAATATTTATTGACCTGCGTGATCGCCAGGGCATCACCCAGGTGGTCTTTAACCCGGAGATCAACCCGGACGTACATGCCAAGGCACATCAGATCCGCAGTGAATGGGTTTTGGCCATCCATGGACGGGTCGAGGCGAGACCCGGCGACATGGCCAATCCGAAACTGGCCACCGGGGAGATAGAGATCCTGGTTGATGAACTGCGGCTGCTCAACAGCAGCGAGACCCCGCCCTTTCCCCTTGATGAAGAGGTTGAGGTGTCGGATAACCTCAGGCTGCAGTACCGGTATCTCGATCTCAGGCGGCCGGAGATGGCTGCCAACCTGATCATGCGCCATAAGGCGGTACAGACCGTCCGTAATTATCTCAACGACCATGACTTTCTCGATATCGAGACCCCGATGCTCACCCGGTCCACCCCCGAGGGGGCACGTGACTATCTGGTGCCGAGCCGGGTCAACAGCGGTAAATTCTATGCCCTGCCCCAGTCCCCCCAGCTGTTCAAACAGCTGCTGATGATCGCCGGCATGGACAGGTATTATCAGATCGTCAAATGTTTTCGTGACGAGGACCTGCGCGCTGACAGGCAGCCCGAGTTCACCCAGATAGATATGGAGCTCAGTTTCGTCGATGAAGAGCAGATCATGGCCATCAACGAGGGGATGATCGCCAAACTGTTCAAGGAAACCCTGGGGGTCGATCTTGCCCCGCCTTTTCCGCGGCTGACCTTTGACGAGGCGATGAACCGTTTCGGCACCGACCGGCCGGATCTTCGATTCGGCATGGAACTGGTTGATCTGACGGCAATAGCTGCCAATTGCGGCTTTAAGGTCTTCCGGTCGATCGCCGATAAGGGCGGCACGGTTCGGGCGATCAATGCCAAGGGCTGCGCCCATTTCACCCGCAAGGAACTCGATCTGCTCACCGAGTATGTCGCCCAGTTTGGTGCCAAGGGGCTGGCCTGGGTGAAAATGAAGGCCAATGGCGAATGGCAGTCGCCGATTGCCAAGTTTTTCACCGACGAAGAACGGGCAACGATCGCCGCGGCCGCCGACGCGGTGGAGGGAGATCTGCTCTTTTTTGGCGCAGACAGCAGCAAGGTGGTCTTTCAGGTACTCTCGGAACTGCGGGTGGAACTGGCCCGGCGTCTCAATCTTTTGCAAAAAGATGACTTCAACTTTGTCTGGGTCACCGATTTCCCCCTCATGGAGTACGACGAGAAGGAGAAACGTTTCCAGGCCCTGCACCATCCCTTTACCGCCCCGAAGGAAGAGGATATCGCCAAGCTGGATACCGATCCAGCGGCGGTTTACAGCCGGGCCTACGATCTGGTGTTGAACGGCACCGAGATCGGCGGCGGCTCCATCCGTATCCATCAGAAGAGCCTGCAGTCGAAGGTTCTCGAGGTCCTTGGCATCGGCGAAGAGGAGGCGAACGAAAAGTTCGGCTTTCTGCTCCGGGCCCTGGAACTCGGTGCCCCGCCGCACGGCGGCCTGGCCTTCGGTCTGGACCGGCTGCTGATGATCATCACCGGCAGCGATTCGATCCGTAACGTCATTGCCTTCCCGAAAACCCAGAAGGCGACCTGCCCGCTCACCGAGGCGCCGGCCGCCGTGGCCAGAAAGCAGCTGACCGAGTTGCATATCCGGCCCGACTGGAAAGAATAACTTATCCTGCGCTGCAGATCCTCCGGAAGACCATCCGGTTTTCCGGAGGCGTTGCCTTCCCCACCGTCCCTGATCCGTCTCAGCTCAATTTTCCCTATCCGCAGGTAGTAGCTGTTTCTTCTTTACCCGATAGGTGGTCATCAGTATACCGCTGAAAATAAGGAGAATAGCCCGGATATGGTTTGACGTCAGGGTCTCCCCGAGAAAAATGACCGCCAGGATGGTGCTGAAGACCGGCATCAAATGAATAAACGGGCCGGCGATGTTGGCCCCGAGTATCGTCACCGCCCGGTTCCAGAAGATAAAGGCCAGGACCGAGGCAAAGAGAGCCACATAGACGATGGTCACAATCGATCCCATGGAAACGGTCATACTCCTGCCGGTGGAAAGTTCCAGCAGATAGAGGGGGAAGAGGATGACCAAGCCGACCAGCACAATCCCGGTCAGGTAGGCAAAGGGATGCAGCTCTCTCGGATACTTCTTCAGATTGGCGGAATAAAAAGCCCAGAGGCCTGCGGCGATAAAGACCAGGATATCCCCTTTATTGAACTGCAGCGCAAGAAGCGTCGACAGCTCTCCGCGGGAGATGATCAGGACGACTCCACTGAGGGAGGTGGTAACCCCCAGCCCCTGGCGGAGACTGAGCCGGTCGTTGAACATGGCCCAGGAGAACAGCACGATAATCACCGGGATGCAGGAGTTGACCAGCACCGCGTTGATCGCCGTCGTGGTCTGCATGGCCATATAGATCAGACTGTTGAAACCGGCTACCCCGACAATGCCCTGGACGATGATAAAATTTTTGTGCCTGGAGGCAATCTCACGCTGGGCCAGCAGGTGGCGGAGGCCGAAGCAGGCAAGAATCAGCAGGGCCACCGCCCACCGCCAAAATGACAGGGCGAGCGGGGGAATGGCCGAATGCATCCCCCGGCTGATGACGAAATTGCCGGACCAGAACAGGGTGGTGAGGATCAGGAGGAGATAGGGCATTACCGGCAGCGGCCTCTTCTGCAAATGGAACCGGGCATCATCCCTGTTCTTCATCCCGGGGTTTCTTCAAAACGATCTCGACATCGGGCAGATAGTCCTTGAAGACGTCTCCGTAGATTTCCCAGATGGTGATAAAAAGCGCGGCGACGATCGGGCCGATGATAATGCCCAGCAGCCCGAACATGGAGATGCCGCCCAAGGTACCGAAGAGGACAAAAAGATCGTGCATTTCCGTATCCTTGCCGACCAGGCGCGGACGGACAATATTATCCAGATTGCCCGCAACCGCCCCGCAGAGAACGGCAAGTATCACCACGCCGGTGAAGTCTCCGGCGAGGGCGAGGATGATCAGGGCGGGAGCCCAGATGATAGCCGTACCGAAAGCGGGGATGATCGACATCACCGCCATCAGTGACCCCCAGAACACCGGTCCTTCAATCCCGGCAATGGCAAAAGCCATGCCGCAGACGGTTCCCTGCATGATGCCGATGATCAGGGTACCTTTGATCGTCGCCCGGGTCACCGAGGTAAACCTGTGCAGTAATCGCTGTTCATTGAGATCATCGAGCGGCAGAAAGAACAGGATCTTCTCCAGCAGCAGGTCGCCCATGCTGAGGAAATAGAACATCACATAGAGCATGATGATCGACGAGAAGATGGCGTCAATCGTTATTTTGGTGAACGACGAAAGCGAATTGATGAGAAAGGTGGAGACGGTGCCGACCAGTTGACCGGCTTTTTGAACGATGACGTCCCGGTAGGGGAGAATGTCATGGTAGTAGGGTACCTTTTCGAGGTAAACCGAAAGTGTCGTCGGTTCGTTGATGAAGCGCTGTACCCAGGGGGTAACCGACTGGCCGATATGGATCGCCTGGGTCACCACCAGGGTGATGAGCACGGCGAGCGGGGTAAGGATCAGGAGCACTATTGCCAGCACGGTGAGGATCGAGGCCAGCGTCTCCCTGCCGCCAAGTTTGCTGCTGAGCCGGTAGTGGGCTGGTCTGACCATCGCGGAAAAGAGTCCGGCCATGAAGATTGCCATCAGGAACTGATGGATCATGGTGAGAAAGAGGCCGGAGATCAGGACGACCAGACCGAGCAGAGTCGTTTTGCTGACATATTTCTGTTTCATTTTTCAGGGGAGCCGGTCATTGCCATGAATAATTGCAGGAAGACGGACGAAATATTACCGCATCAGATAAAAGCCGATGGCCTTGTCGTTTTGATCATATACATCGGTCTCGATAAACTCACCGTCAACCACCTTTTCATTCACTTTACGGACCAGGATGGTCTTCTTGACGGGTGTCCCCCTGGCATCATCGAGGTTGAACTCTACCACCAGCCGCTGATCGACCCGAAAAGCATGGGGCGACAGGACCTTTGTCCTGAGGCCGGTGCGGGAAAGATCAAGCACCCGGATTGAATGTCGTTTGCCTGATTCACTGCGCAGCAGGCCAGGTAAATGTACCACTTTGCGGAAAAACTTTCTCCTCTCTACGACAACGACATTGGTATTGCCATTGGCGCAGTTTTCTGTCTCGCATTCAGCGCAGTCTTTATGGCCGCAATCGCAGAACCGGCATTTGAACCGGAAGGTAAGCTTCACATCGCCTTTCTTTTTCAACAGGGGAGTGGCGTCGATGTCCCTGGTTTTTCTGCATCGCGGGCAGGCTATCGAGATGAAGTTGTTGTCGTCGAGGTATACTGTATGCATAGTCTTAACTGCCTTCTGGTGATTCTGTGACAGCGGCAACCGGTGTTGCTGTCTCTTTATCAACTGCTTCCGGGACGGCGAGGACGATAAGATGCATCTCGCGGGGACCGTGGGCGCCGTGGACCAGTTGGGCCTCGATATCAGCGGTCTTTGACGGGCCGGAGATGAATACCATGCTGTCCAGGTGGGATTTTTCCCGCAGCAGGGCATAGGCTTCATTCAGGTCGGCGACCAGGTTTTTCCTCTGCAGCAGGGCAATATGGATCGAAGGCAGCAGAGAGGTCGAACGGGGCTGTCCCGGCTGGGTCAGCTGGATCACCGTGGCCGAATCGGCGACGCCGATCTCCGGGGCGGTGATACCGATGAAAGAGGCGATGGTCTTGTCCTTGAGCTGCCGGTCCGAGCCGAAGGTGGTATGCAGGGTGACCGCCTCACGGGTAAACCGGTTCCAGAGCTGCAGGGCGGTAATATCCGGGTGGTCATGCATGCTGACATGTTTGGTGTGGTTGAACTCCGGCTCCTTGCTGCGAACCAGTTCGACCACCACATCCGCCGCCTCATCGAAGGATTGGACGATATGGGTGGAGAGGTTGAGGCTCTCGGCCTGTTCCCGAAAAATCTCCACCAGCGCGTCCTGCCCGGCCACGGTCCTGCTGCGGATTTTGTCGAGGATTGCGGCGGTATCCGGCGAGGCAAACAGCCTGGGAAACATCTTCTTCGGCCGCTCACTGCGCGGTGCTTCGCCGAGGGCTATCCGGACATTGCCGAGAAAGGTGGTCTCGTTATCCATTATTTTCCTCCTCGCGTGCGGTCGGTGGCGCTGGTTTTTCTTTGCCGTATTTTTCTTCCCAGAGTTCGGTGAAGGTCTTTTTGGCAATGGGCGGCAGATCGCGGCCCTTGGTCCAGCCGGAACCGATGCCGGCCATCTTGCTGATCATCTTGTTTTTACGCACAAAGGGGCGCTGGAAAAACCGGCCGATTTTGATAAAGGCCCTATAGAAGGCACTCCTGGTGACCAGCAGCCGCCAGAGGGTAAAACCATAGGCCTCGGCTGGATTATGCTGACTGGTGTTCCATCTGTCGCTGCCGTAGGCCAGTTTATGGCGAAGGGCGGCGAGCATCCGCGGCAGATCGATCTGTACCGGACAGATTTCCTTGCAGGCCCCGCACAGGGTCTCTCCCTTGCAGAGATCGGCATGTTTGTTGATCCCATCCAGAAGCGGTGAGATTACCGCCCCGATCGGGCCACAGTACGGAGAGTTATAGGCATGGCCGCCGATTTGGCCGTAAACCGGGCAGATATTCAGGCAGGCGCCGCAACGGATGCAGGCGAGTACTTCGCGGAATTCGGGGTCGGCGAGGATTTTCGATCGGCCGTTGTCGATGATCACCAGATGGAATTCTTTCGGGCCGTCGGAATCGGTCTGCCCGGTCGGCCCGCCCAAAAAACTGACATAGGTGGACAGCTTCTGCAGGGCCGCGGCCCGGGTCAGGAGCTGCAGGGTCTCCCGGTGTTCTTCCAGGGTGGCGACGATACGTTCCATGCCCATGAGCGCGACATGCACCGGTGGAATGGTGGTGGCCATGCGGATGTTCCCCTCGTTGGACACCAGGCTGATCTGCCCGGTCTCGGCACAGGCGAGGTTGCAGCCGGTCAGCCCCATATCGGCGCCGAGCATTTTTTCGCGCAGGGCCTTGCGGGCCGCCATGGTAAGGGTCGGCGGGTCGTTGGTAAAGTCGATGCCCAGTTTTTCGGTAAAGAGTTCGCCGATCTGATTGCGGTCCAGATGGATGCATGGGGCAATGATATGGGAGGGTTTATCGCCTCCCAGCTGGATAATGTATTCGCCGAGGTCGGTCTCGACCACCTCGATGCCCTCGCCCTCGAGCGCCGGGTCGATGTCGATTTCCATGGAGAGCATCGACTTGCCTTTTACCACCCGTTTGACCTGGTTTTTCTTTGCCACCTCCAGGGTATAGTCGATGGCGTCCCGGGCGGTCTTGGCGAAATAGACCTTGCCGCCACGGGCTCTGACGTTGCTGGCCAGTTCGGCAAGGAGGATATCCAGGTGGTCAAAGTTTTTCATCCGCGCCTTTTTTACCCGCCGGCGCATTTCCCGGTCTTCGAGATGGGCCCAGATATCCATGGCGCCCTTGCCGAACCGATTCTGCAGGTTATGCAGGCTCTTCTGCAGCCGCGGGGAATCAATGCCTTTTTGGGCATCTTCCCGGTATGTTGAGTGGGGGTGCGAATTCATGATTTCCCTCCCTTCTCACCGGCAAGTATCTGGGCTATATGGAGTACCTGCACCTCTTCGCCGCGCCTGGAGAGACGGCCGAGGATGTTCATCAGGCAGCTGATATCGCAGCCGGTGACTGCCCCTGCCCCGGTGGCAAGGATATTGTCGATCTTCTCATCCGCCATGGCGACACTGATCTCGGGATAGTTGACGCTGAAGGTGCCGCCGAAGCCGCAGCAGACATTGCTGTCCTGCATCTCGATAAGTTCGAGGCCCCGGACATTTTTCAGCAGGGTCCTGGGTTGGTCGGCGATCTTCAGACCCAGGTTCAGGTGGCAGGAATCATGATAGGTGACCGAGCCGGAAAATTCCGCCCCGACGTCGACTACCTCCAGTTCATCGACCAGATACTGGGTGAACTCGAAGGTTTTCGCGCCAATGGCCAGCGCCCTGCTGTGCATGTCGGGATCGTCGGCAAAGAGTTCCGGATAGTGATGGCGGACCATATAGACACAGGATCCGGAAGGGCAGACAATGACCTCGGCACTCTCAAAAAGTTCAATAAAACGTCTTGCCGCTGCCGCAGCATCCCGCTGGTACCCGCTGTTGAACGCGGGCTGGCCGCAGCATGTCTGGCCTGTGGGATACTCATAGGGGATGCCGAGTCTGTCGAAAACCTCGATCATCGCCAGGCCGGTTTCCGGAAACATGGTGTCGATAAGACATTGGATAAAAAGGGAAACGGTTTTTCCGGACATGGAAGAAATCCTCAGGTTAACAGGTCAAAATGGGCAGCCGGGTCAACGACTGCTCTTTTCTACCCCCATGAATTCCCATAATCTCCGGGAAAGGTCAACAGGAATGTAATGTGTTAGAGCGAATAAGTGGTAAACGACCTCCTGTAGCCGGCGGCCGCGGAAGATGACTTGCAGCGATTCGCCCTGCCAGGTTGCGGGGCAGGGAGGCCTGTCTGATTTTCGGATGGGCACTATCTGTGCTGCGGGTAATCCTTTTTCCACTGTTCCCGCTGGCGTCTGTTGTAATTGGCCAGCGCATTATAAAAGGCGCCTACCGCCAGTTCGGCGCAGTGGAAATGATCGGCCGAAAGTGTCTCCAAAAAGTCAGAGACATTCTCCGGCGTAAGCCGCCAGCCCTCGGTTAAGGGACGTCCTTCCATCAACCAGGACACGGTATTGCCGCAGGCGACGGTGTTGGCGCAGCCCTCGACCCGGAAGGTGACCATGCGGATCTGGCCGGCCTGTACCGACAGGTAGATTTCAATGGTATCGCCGCAGTCGCCGCTCCGTTTGCCGTAGCCGTCAGGTTTTTCAAGTTCCCCGTAGCGCTCCACCCTGGAAACCATTTCCTGAAAATTTTCTGAATGTTCCTGGTAGGTGGGATGTTTCGTCGTTTCCATGTATCAGCTGAGACCTTTGCTGCGGAAAAATTCCTTGTATTTCATGTCTTCTTTGAGGATATGCGAAACCAGCCAGGTACTGAGATAATCGAGCAGGGCCGTCGACAGGATGTTCGGGCCAATGTCTGTTGCCGAATAAAAAGAGATGGTCTTCTCGATAAAGGCCTGATGCATCTTTTCCTGATTGGATTTCTCATCGTAGCCGTATTCGGCCATAAGGTATTCTTCAGCGCGAAAATGAACCTGGGCGTAGTCGGTCATCTCTGTCAGCAATTCGGCGATTGTTTTCTGGTCGGTCAGATTATGCTGTTCTTCGATAAGCCTGTTGATCATACCGATCAGCTTTTTGTGCTGCTCGTCCATTTCCGCAACACCAACGCTGAACTCATTTCTCCAATTGATTATTTCCATAAGCTTCCTCGATATAACTGGTTGTTATTGCACGATACTCGATAAAGGTTTCCCAGATTACCACGAAGAAGATTCTTTACAAGAAATAATTGAACGGAAACAAGGTGGTGGTTGGGCCCCCTGATTTTCGAGGCCGGCGGAAATCAGGGGGGGATGAAGGAACTTACCGGAGCAGCTTTACCGTTCGGCCTTGGGGATGAAATGACGCAAATTCTGACCGGTATAGATCTGCCGCGGTCTTGAGATGCGCAGTTTCTGATCATGCAGCTCTTTCCAGTTGGCAATCCAGCCGGGCATCCGGCCGATGGCAAACATCACGGTGTACATATTGAGCGGGATGCCGATGGCCCGCAGCAGGATACCGCTGTAGAAGTCGACGTTGGGGTAGAGGTTTCTTGAGAGGAAGTAGTCATCGCTCAGGGTCACTTCTTCAAGCTCCATGGCGATGTCGAGCAGGCTGTCCTGTACTTTCAGTTCCTCGAGGACGTCATGGACTCTCTTTTTCAGGATGATTGACCGGGGGTCGAAGTTTTTATAGACCCGGTGGCCAAAACCCATCAGTCTGAACGGATCGTCCTTGTCCTTGGCCTTGTCGAGGTAATAGGTCAACGGCCGGCCCGATTTTTTAATATCCTCGAGCATGGCGATGACCGCGGCATTGGCCCCGCCGTGCAACGGGCCCCAGAGGGCGCAGACTCCGGCGGCGACCGAGCTGAACAGGTTGGCCCGGGAACTGCCGACCACCCGGACGGTGGAGGTGGAACAGTTCTGTTCGTGATCGGCATGGAGAATGAGAAAGAGGTTGAGCGCCTTGTCGATGGTCGGGGTAACCTTGTATTCCTGATAGGGATCGGAAAACATCATATGCAGGAAATTGCCGCAGTAGGTCAGGTTGTGGTTGGGATAATTGATCGGTTTACCGGCGGCCATCCGGTAGGCAAAAGCGGCGATAGTCCGTACCTTGGAGAGCAGGAGCGCGGCGGTACGGTTGAATTCATCCCCGGTGGTCGGCACTTCAAGTACTTCCGGATGGAAGCAGGCGACCAGGTTCAGCATGGCGGAGAGAATGGCCATGGGCGGCGCAGATTTTGGGAAGCCGGAAAAGTGGTGTTCAAGATTGGTATGGATCGGCGCATGTTCCTTGATCCTGTCCGAGAAGGCATTGAGCTGCTCTTTGTTGGGCAACTCCCCATAGAGGATGAGATAGGCGGTTTCGATAAAGATCGCTTTCTCGGCCAGCTCTTCAATCGGATAGCCCCGGTACCGGAGGATACCTTTGGCCCCATCGACATAGGTTATGGACGAGTAACAGGAGCCGGTATTGCCAAAGCCCGGGTCCATGGTGATGCAACCCGATTCGGCGCGGAGACTTTGTGTATCGATACATTTTTCGTTTTCCGTACCGGTAATGACATCAAAATGGTAACTCTTTCCGTCAAGGGTCAGCGTTGCTTTGTCACTCATAGTCTTCTCCTGGGCAATATTAATAAAGCGTCATAACCGGAGGCGGTTATATCCAAGTTCCTTGTCGCAGGCGTATCTTTTTAATATCCTTATCTTACAAATAATAGTAATTATTCGAATTGGTTGCAATGTTAATTCGATGGCCTGCCGTCCTTCTGGCTCTGGCTGTGGAATCGGTTGTCTCGTTTTACAGCAGGATGTCCGCAACCAGTGGCAGGTGATCGGACGCAAGGCGGCTCAGTCTGGTCCAATGCACCCACAGGGCTGAAAGCCTTTTACCAGGCCGAATCAAGATACGATCAAGTTTAAGCAAAGGTCTGTGGGAAGGAAAGGTAGCCGGGGAAGGGAACCTTGTAAACCATCGGTGGAGAATTCGCAGGGGGCGCCCCCAGGGCAACCATTCATTAAAGTCGCCAAGTAAAATACCCGGCTCGGTCTCCGCGGCTTGGATGATTTTCAGTATCTTCTGCATCTGAAGCAGCCGTTCCCGGCTGCCGAGGCCGAGGTGTGTCGCCCATAACATCAACGGGCGGCGATTAAAATCGACAACCGCCTCGATCATTCCCCGGGGCTCCCTGCCTGCGATACTCAAGTCGAAACGGTTGACTGCCGAGATGGTTAGCCTGGAGAGCAGAGCATTCCCGTAATGGGCTCCCGCGGTTTTCAGGGTAAACCCCTCGATTGCCTGCATACCGGTTGCCGCCGCTAAATACGCCAGCATATCGTCCACTGCTTCGTGATGTGATGTAACCTCTTGAAGGGCGACAATATCGGCGCGTATTTCATGCAGGACGGTGGCGACCCGCGCATAATTTTCCATGCCGTCCCGGCCGACACAACCATGGATGTTATAGGTTGCGAGTCGGAGGCGCATCAGGAACCTCCATGCCGTTGTTTTCTTGCGTCCCTCTGTTGTAACCAGCGGCGTAAGCCGAAAAGACCTGCGCCGAAGAGGGCAATCACCGCAAACAGTGCAGTAAAACTTGAGATATCCGGTTGCCTGAGGGACTCCGACAGCCGGTCGGCAACAACGGCAATTGCCGTAATTCCGGGAATAATGCCGATCAAGGTTCCGATAAAGAAATCCCGCAGAGAAATTGCCGATACCCCGGCGATGAGATTGATCAAAGAAAAAGGCGCAATCGGAAGAACGCGAAAGGTGATGACTGCAATGAGCCCTGCCTGGGAAAGTCGCTGGTTCACTCTATTGATCAACCCGCCGGAGAATTTACTGACCATATTTTTCCCAAGAAGATGGCCGATACTAAACACTATTACGGCACTGAGGGTTGTGCCGAGCAGGGCATACCATCCTCCCCACCACGGGCCGTAGACAAGGATGGTTGCCATAATCATCAATGTGACCGGAAAGGAAACCAGGCTGAGAGCAACATAGCTCAAAGGCACCAGCACTGGGCTGAGGGGATGAACCTTGACCCACAGGGCAGAGCCTGCCAAGGTGTCAAAGGTGAGATATGTACCAAGAGGGGTCCAGCGCCAGAGCGCCGCGAGTCCCAGTACAGCAGCTATGGTCATGATGATTTTCAAGAGATGACGATAGGCAGGGAGCTGATGTTCCGGACGGATGAGGTAATCAAGAAATTCTTCCGGTTCGATCGGTTTTTCCGGATCAAGGAGTTCTGATTCGGGCAGCCACTGATCAACCATTTCGTCCACCTCTCCGGCAAGGGGCATCAGGGTGCGCTCTCCTTTCCGCAAGGATTCAATCGCCTCTATCAGGGAATCGACACGGGCGGTCGCCGCCGACACCTCTTCCTCCGACACCCCGAGGTGTTCAGCCAGCAGACGATTTCGAAAGGCGGAAATAACCTTGGCATTGCCGCTTCCGGTTTCTGTGCAAAGAGCAAGGTCGCACTCCGAATCTAGACCGAGAGAGCGATTGCTGAGATTTGACGAACCGACGCGGACAAAACAGCCGTCAACTACCATGACCTTGGCGTGGACCATGAGGGTGGTGGCCGGTTTCACCGAAAGGCGCGGGTAATAAATGCGCAGTCGATCATGTAGGTCGGCCTTTCGCAGGGTGCGCAGTATTCTTCCCCGCAACACATCCATGGTATGCTGTTCCAGCCAGCCACCGGTCTTCAGCGGCAGGACCATGACGATCTCGGGACCATCGGCCTCGAGCAGCCGTGCTTTGAGGGCCTCGCCGATTTTATAGGAACTGAGATACTGGTTTTCGATGTAAATATACCTGAGTGCCCCGGCAATGGTGTCCAGATACAGGTTCTCTATTTCCCGAACCTCTTCGTGCTCTTTGTATTGCGGCAGGGTGCGGCAGACGGCAATTGATACATTCTCAAGATCGGGGGTGAAACTGGCCGGCCAGGGGTCGTCAACCCGGCCCTGGTCAACAGCCCGCGGCAACTCCCCGCAGGCCCGCTGCCAGCGTTGCCGGACAAGCTGGGCAAGTGTTGCGGCGACCTCGCCGTCGACCACCATCTGCACATCGTGAAAAGGTGGATATGGTTTGCCGTCCGGTCCGACACGCAGGGGGTCTTGGGGCAGGTGCTCGGAGGTATCCCAGCGCCATTTGCTGATATCCAGGCCGCCGGAGAAGGCCACCGAGTCATCGATTACGATCACTTTCTGGTGCTGGGACCCACCGATGGGATGTTCACCGTCAAGACAGAAATGGATGTGCCTGTGACTCAGCCATTTGAGTTTGTATCGAGGAAAGAACTCCCGCTCCAGGGTATAAATCATGGCGAAATCCCAGGTCAGCAGATAGATGTTCAGCCCTTCCCTGTTTTTTACCAGGTGGTCGAGAAACTTGCCGAGTGTTGGTGGACAATCGCCATTTTCACCCTTGCGGACCAGGCGCAGCCCGCTGTGCAGGTCCCAGCCGACAATGATGATCGATTGACGTGCCTGCTGCATCGATTCGAACAAAGCCCGGAAATAGTCCTCCCCGTCGATCAAAAAAGACGCCCGATGCGCCGTTTTTATCTGCCAGCAGTTTTTTTGCGGGTTGAAAATGTTGTTCACCGTCCACCTCACAAATCCTTTTGGAGTGAACGTTCCGGGATGTTGATCTTTTCCGCCTCCATCACCGGCCAGAGCGTGAAATCGCGGTTTTTCTTATAGCCTACGCCAACCGCGCCTTTTTCAAGATAAAGGATATAGGACCAATCGGCGGCAAAAAAACTGGTGGTGGAGGACCAGTAGGCATCCCGGGCATCGGTAAACGGATGTCCCTCAGGCAGGGCCGGATGATGGGTCGAAGCGTCGACAAGACTTTCCAGTTCATTGATGGTAGGCATTCGCCATGGAAGATCCGTCAAATGGTTGCCGATAGTCTCGAATCGCTCTGCAGGCCAGCCAAGGCCTGGATGAAACTCAGCATCCTGTCCGGTGCCACGGCAGTCTATCGGTAGACCGTCATTGTTGTAACACCTGGTCAGACCGGTTGAGAGGATATATCTCCCTTCCATTGTCCCGCCTCATTTGTAAAAACGAGTGGTGGCGGCTTTTATAGCCAGGTTCATTGCCTCCCAGGCGAGGTCGAGGCCGGTTTTAATATCTTCCCAGGCCGCTGCGCCCGACTGGCTGATTTCGGTGGTTTTTCTTTCAATTTCGTCACGTTTGATTTTCAGCATCCGGATCTGCTGATCCAGTTCGGCCCGTGACTTCGCATCGAGCCGTTCGGCTTTGTCCATCAACCTGTCGATGTCATCGTTCCATTCGTCTATCTTCTTATGGAGATAGCTGAGGTATTCTTCTTTGGTTTTCATGTTTGTTCCTCGCGGATTGTAGAGCTGCCATCAATATTTTTTCGTTCGCAAAATTGTGATGACCAGCCACAGGCCGAGGACGACCGACAGGAGATAGCCGATCACCCCCAGTGCGGGCAGGCCGAAGATGAAGGGGCCGACCCCGGTGGTAACGATCATCGACGAACCCATAATGATCGCCCCGGTGATAATCCCGGTGGTCAGGCGATTGGAGGCGCTTTCCAGGGTATTGACCAGTTGCTCCAGTTTTTCCAGACGAAATTTGAAGGCCAGTTCCCCGTCCTCGATTTTTTCGATGATCTGCAGCAGTTGCCGCGGCAGTTCGCGCTGCAGGTTGTAAAAACTGCTAAAGGAGTTTCGCAGGTTTCGCCAGATCACTCCGGGTCTGTAGCGTTCAAGGGCCAGTCGATGCACGCTGCCCCGCAGTTCCTCGATGATGCTCAAATCCGGGAAAACCAGGCGGGCCGACCCTTCAGCCGTCACCAGGGCCTTTATCATGACCACCATGTCGATGGGCAGATGCAGGTTGTGCCGACGCAACAGGGCCAGCAGCCCGCTGAGCAGCCCGCCGATGTCCATGTCTTTTATCGGCAGGGCGTAATAGCTGTCCAACAAATTAAGCAGACCCCTTTCCAGAGACTTCCTGTCCGTCTTTGTTCCCCTTGTGCGGCATAACTGCAGAAAACTTTCGACCAGAGCCTGGCTGTTTTTATCGACCACGGCGCTGAGCATCTCAATCAGCATGAAGCGGTCATGCTCGGTCAATCGTCCTACCATCCCCCAGTCGATGATGCACAGCTTCATATCGCTGCTCACCAGGAGATTTCCCGGATGGGGATCGGCATGGAAAAAGCCGTCCTCGAGAATCTGTTTGACGATGATATGCAGGCCCTGCCTGGCGATCATTTCTTTATCGAACTGCCCTTCCGGAACCAGGTTCCTGAATTTTACGCCGTCAAAAAAGTCCATGACCAGCAGCTTCTTCGAGCTGTATTTTTCGTAAGGGACGGGGATGTGCACCTCCATCTGTTCGGCATAGGAGCGGGCGATATTGATATTGTTCAGTTCATTTTTAAAATCGAGTTCCTGCATCAGGTTGCGCCGTACCGTACCAGCCAGTTCCGGGAGATTGTAACATTGCAGTTCATGGAATTGGTGATTGAGAAACCGACAGATGGTGTCGAGGATATCGAGATCGGAGCTGATGTCCTTGATTATGCCCGGCCGCTGGATCTTGACTGCTACCACGGCGCCGTTTTCCCGCAGTATTGCCTTATGCACCTGGGAAAGGGATGCGGCTGCCACCGCTTTGAAATGAAAATCGGAAAAGACCTCGTCAATCGGTCTGCCGAGATGCTTTTCGATGACCGGAATGATGTCCGCCGAGTCAACCGCCGGCACATTATCCTGCAGTTTTTCCAGCTCGGTCAGCAAATCCTCCGGCAGCAGATCCGGTCGAAGACTCATAATCTGGCCAAATTTGACGAAGGTCGGGCCGAGTTCTTCGATGACAATTCGGATCCGCTCAAAGAGCCCGAGGTTGGAATTCGCCGGGCCAATTTTGTGGAGGAATTCCGCCCCCGGGACCTCCAGCCGGTCAACGATCTCGCCGAAGCCGTATTTGGCCAGGATACTAACGATGTCCTTGAAACGCTTGAGATTTTTAATGTCAGTCAGATGCATGGAATACCTCGGCTGAAACACGATTCAAAAGTCTGGAACCCGGCAGGAAAAGTAAGACTGATGCAAAACACAAAAAATACCGTCGATCATGCCGACAATGCCATCTTTGCTACTCTGATAACTTAGGCATAATTGAAAATAAATACAGGGTTGGCTGCATATTCGTCAAATAACCGGCCTGTTGCATGAATATTTCCGCCGGCGGCCGGTCAACCCTGCGATCTTTGTTCCTGCGATAGGCTGCAGAAAATTTACGCGACCAGGTCCCGCCCGAAGGCAACGGCCTTGGTCAGGGTTTCCTCCTGGCTGAGGAGATCGCTCTTCCCCCTGGTCCCGCTGGCCTGAATCCGGCCGGCGAGGGTGAAGCCGAGAAAGGGGTACATCTTCTCCTGGTAATCGAAATAGGGTTTGAACAGCTCGCCGTCCGGATTGCCCTGGGTATAGGCAAAGGCAATTCTTTTCGGCCCGTTCAGGCGGCTTGCATAACTCGGGGTGAGCAGACGGCAGAGCCGGTCCATGAAGACCTTGGTAGTGCCGCTCACCTGCCAGGCATACACCGGTGACCCCAGCACGATGGCATCACTCTGCTGGATCGCCTCGATCACCCGATCCATATCATCCTTTATCACGCACTCGCCGGTTGCCCGACAGCTTCCGCAACCCTGGCAGAATTTGATGGAAAGATCGGCCAGTTTCAGAAATTCGGTCTTGCCTCCGGCTTCTTCGACACCGGCGAGGATCTTTTTCACCAGTTTCTCCGTATTGCCGTTCTTTCTCGGGCTTCCTTCAATGCCAATAATTTTCATAAGCTCGTGTCTCCTTAACGTTTGTTCCTGTGTGAAACCAATACCTGTATGAATTTTCAGGATTCTTTATCCTGTACAATACAACCCTATTTGCTGATCTGTTTCTTGATGTCAACGATAGGCGTGCCATCGAGAATATCCAGTCCGGACACCTCCAGACGATTTCCGTCGATTGCCAGCACCTGCAGTTCCGAAATGGCGATGGGATTTGGCCGCACCGGGCTGCGGGTGGCAAAGACCCCGCGAAGTCCCCTTGATTGATCTCCCCTCGGGTACACTTTCAGGACATCCCGGGTGGATTTGTGCAGCCAGAAGAGCACAACGATGGTCTGACCGGCCTCGATTCCATCGAGTCCCTCCTGGTATTCGGGGTAAATTTCCAGAGTGCCCACTCGATCCGATTCATCATAGTTTTTAGGAGCATCCTCACGGCTGGCGATATCGCCATGGAGCACTCCGATGAAGTGTAAACCGGCTTGTTCTGCCATTTTGTGTGCCTCGCAATTTTTAGAATTCAATGCCAGGGGATAACCGCACCCCCGACAATCAGGGGGAAGTACCCTGGAGAAAGGGAAATACTATTTCCTGACCCTCTCCATTATTATTTCAGGTTTGTCAAAAAGAACCCTGCCTGTTTTCAGCTTTCTGACGCTGAGAGTGGTATAAAACCTTCTTCTCCGAAAGCGGCATACAGGTTTAGATTGCAGCCGAGGCCGGAAAAACACCCGTGGCCGCCCACAATATAGTGCATGTACAAAGCAGTTGCCCGGGTACGTCTGATTTTTTTTCGTTGTGAGATCAGGTCCAGGTAAAACCTCCGCAGGTTGCACAGGAATACTCAAGGCCTTTGACTAATGTAGCAACTGGGTGGGCCTTTGCTTTTGGTGATCCCTTTATCCCTTTGGTTTCTATCCGCATCTTGCAGGAAGAGAAAAAGCAGGACGAACTTGATGGCCCAAAAGCTATCATGGAGTATGGCGGTATCTTTACAGCGCGGCATGGCGGTTATTGACCGGGGGGATGGAGGGGTAGGATGGATTCTGGTAGAAATTCTGCTAGTGCCGGCGAGAATTGGGGATGCGTTGAAGTGGTGAGTGTTCCGTCCGGTATGTCAACCGAACCTTTTCATAACATAGAGTAACCCGAAGAGGATGATGACGGCAGCTGCAATGAAGCTGGCAATGTTATACAACAGGGACATGGTTGTACCACTGATTTAACCTTCTTTTGTGTCTTGCCTGCCAAGTAAAAAAAGGGTCAAAGTATGTAGAGGCTGCTCCGAAATAAAACTTATCAAGACAATGGCAAAGATCACTTCAGAGAGAGGTCGATCCCTGTAATGCCAGTGTCATTGAAGGCATCCATCTTCAGCAGTTCAAGGAGAGCCTCCTCAAGAAGAACAGTTTGACCAATCAGCCCTTTCGGGGTCAGAAGGTCTTTCTCGGTCTTGAAGTTCCTGAAAAGTCGAGTGGTCAGAGATTGCACAGTTCCAGAAAAAAATCCTCGGGATGTTCCTTTAGTAAATTTTGCGCATCACCATTGTAAGAATTTACTGTTTTTTTGCACTAAGGGGTATCGGTAGGGACTTTTGGTTGGGTGCCCCCAGAGAGTGGGGGGATTTTATCGGCTCCCTGTCGTAACGCATCATGTATGGTCTGGCTCAGGGTACTACTGAGATAGGGTTTTCTGACCAGTCCTGCGAGGCCATGCTCTTTCATCTCTCTCAGGTCTTCTTCTTTTGAAAAGCCGGTGGAGATTACAACTTGAGCATTCGGATTGTGCTTTCTCATGGCGTCAAAGCAGTCTCGGCCATTCATGACCGGCATTACCATATCTAATAGTACCAAGTCAAAACCTGCATCCTCCTCAAGGTATATCTGCAACCCTTCCCGGCCATCACAGGCCACTACTACCTCGTATCCCAGTTCCTCAAGAATGGCTTTGGCGGTGAGTCTCATCACCTCTTCGTCATCGACCACCAGTATTCGTCCCTTTCCCTTCTTGAGTACCTGGATGACAGACTTTTCGGCAGCCCCTGCATCTGCTAGCGGTAGAAGCATTTGGAAGGTGGTACCGGCACCTAACTTACTGTAGACGGTTATGGCTCCGCCATGCTGCTGAACAGTCCCGTATGCGGTGGCCAGGCCGAGTCCGGTCCCCTTTCCCCGTTCTTTCGTTGTAAAAAACGGCTCAAATATTCTGCCTATGTGTTCCGGCGCAATACCAACTCCTGTATCCCGTATCTCCAGGTTCAGGTATTTTCCAGGCTGGATGCGGAAAGTCGAGTAATTACAATAGAGGTTATCAAGCTCTGCAATATCGGAGGAGATAAATAAGGTTCCACCATCAGGCATGGCATGGGATCCGTTTATCCCCAGATTGAGAATTGCATTCTGGAGTTGTGACGGATCACCGATTACAGTGTCATTCGCAGCTTTAAGATCTATCTTAATTTTAATTCGCCGGTCGATGCTGTTTTCCAGAAGGATCAAAGTTTCGTTAATGAGATCATGAACATTAACCGGGGTGGAGACTTGTTTGCTGGAACGCGAAAAAGAGAGCAGCTTCTTTGTTAGACCTGCCGCTCGGGTTGCGGCTTCAAGGATCATCTGGTGGAATTTTTTTGCGGTGGTATCATCCGGCAGGTAGAGCCTAAGCATTTCTGCTGCCCCCATTATGCCACCAAGCATATTGTTAAAGTCATGGGCAACACCACTGGCCAGTTGGCCTACGGCTTCCATTTTCTGCGCCTGATGTAAGCCTTCTTCCAGTCTACGCTGGTCGGATATGTCCCTGGCAAAATTCAGGGTAGCCGGTTTACCTTTCCAGTCAACCATCACAGAGCTGATTTGAATGGTAAGCTCTTCCTTGTTCTTCGTTAACGCTGTAATGGTGTAGGTAGCAGGTACATCGGGATCGTTGTTCACCCTTTTAGTGTAATATTCGGTAACAAGATCCCTGTCTTCCGGATGGACAAGTTCCAGTAGTGGAAGGTTAACCATTTCTTCTTTGTCGTACTTCAGTTCTTCGATAGTCTTTTCATTGAAAAATACAAGCCTGCCATCCTGGGCGACGAAAATCGCGTCATTGGCGTTTTCTACAAGCTGACGATATTTAAGCTCGCTCTCCTGCAAGGCTTCGTTGGCTCTCGTTAACTCAACGGTTCGAGTCGTCACACGTTGTTCAAGCTTTTTATTGGCTGACTGCAGAGCATCGAGCAGGAAAATGTTGTCATATTTAGACACGAGCATATCCACAGCATGATTCAACAGCATCAGCATTGATGCAAAACGTTCGTTATCGGCGGAGTTGTCAATAAAGAGAAAGACACCGTTGGTTATCTTCTGTGATTTAAAAGGAATAAGGACCGCTGCTGCCGGCTGAAAATCCCTGTCGTCAAACGTACAACAAAGGCTTTCAAGGTTTGTGAGAAGGATTGGTCCATACTTGAGATCGGTAAGGACTTCTTCACTGATTTTTATCGGATAGCCAATATTTATGGAATCGGAAAATGATGCATAAGAAACTATTTTCTCTATCTCACAGCCGATTAATCGGCCACAGCTGCAAAAAGGAAGACCTTTCAGGATCGAAATTTGCTCTAACCCGCTACTGAAAATTTCAATTTGATCATGCAGATTCTGTATATTTTCGGATATAAGGCCCAGTAATAACGAATCTTCAGCCCTTTCTGCCAACAGCGCATTTTCCTCTGTCAATACCAGAATCTGCTGCTCGAGTGTTTGTAGCCGTGACAGTAACTCGTCATTCATAATTTTGTGCCGCAAAAAATGTTTTCAGCTCCTTGCCGATTTGCTCAGGTTCATCCTCCTGCATAAAATGACCACCGGTTGGAATCCTGATGAGTTTTGCACCCGGGATATTCTTCACAAGTTTTTCAGCAATGGCAGCACTGAGATACGGGTCGGCATCTCCTCTCATAACCAGGACTGGCAGCCGCAGTTGGTGCAATTTATCTTCAATTTCCAGCAGCTCGTTATTGTCGAGACTTGCAGCAAAATGAAGAAAGGCCTTTCTGCCCTCCTTGGTCTTCATCGGATTCCAGAAATCGCTGAGTAGTTCTTTTGTGAGATTTTCCTTGTGATACAAACCTCTTCTGACAATCATGCGCAGTGCACCTTTATCCAGGGTGGCCATGGCCATCTGGCGGATAATGGGAGTACGCATTGCAATTATCGGTTGTACCGGCCAAAAATCATAGGCGACGGAATTAATGAGGGTTAAGCTGAAAATCTTTTCAGGGAACCGGACTGCAAAAATTTGAGCAATGCCTCCACCCACATCGTGCCCGACAAGATGTATTTTTTGAATTCCTATTTTGTCTAAAAAATCATTTAATAGAAAGGCGTGGTTTTTAATCGAGAAAGCTGTTTCTATCCCCTTGCTCGATGCACCACAACCTGGAAGATCGATACCAAGGACCTGGTATTCCTTCTCCAGATGGGGGATAATTTTTCTCCAAATAAAGGAATAGGTTGTGATTCCATGCACTAATAGCACAGCCTGGCCTTTCCCTTTTGCAAAATAGGCTATCTCCGTATTACCTATTTTGCACACAGACGTGGTAAGAGATCCCATGAGTTGTCACCCCTGAAAAATCAAATATCGAAAGGTAGGTCAATAATTGCTTTAAAAAACATGATTACTCATAACACTATCTCTCAAACAGCTACTCTTTGTTCTGGGTGTACTGCAAGCAACGTATCATGTACATCTGCCGACAAGATCGTTAACGCCAATATTTTATGTTACCTTGGGTCGATATAAATCACAAGAATAGCGACCCTTCACGTTGAAATTTCAACTGCCGATAATTGCTTTGATCTTCTTAACATTGTCAATACCACTTTCCCGCTTATGATCCTCTTCCCCTCAAGTGCCAAGCAGGATTGAAAATTTGCTCCCCTTTCCGTGTCTGATTTTGACCCCCAAAATTGACAGATTCATAAAAACCTTATATCAGCCATGGCTAAATAAAAAATTTCAGATTCAAGGCGCGCGAAATTAATATATAACATTTCATCCATCCTCTAATCTGATATTCAGCAAGACGCTAAAAGCCTTCAGTACCTTCTCGTCCTGAAACTTCCGTTACTACATCGACCTGTATCCACTCATCAGTGGTCCAGATGTTCACAAGCAGGTTGTTCAGCAATACAACAGGTATGCTGGTCGGCCTACTCGTAGTAGCAGATGGAGTGTTGCCGAAGAGCTACCAGAAAACAAGAACTGTTGTGCTGAATCAAAGAAGGGGTCAAGTCTACTATTGACTTTTGTGGTAAGTTTGGTACATAGAAAATTATGGCGAGACCACTTAGAATAGAATATCCGGGAGCATGGTATCATGTGATGAACCGGGGAAGAAGAAGGGAGGAAATCTATCGAACCCCCAGGGACTACGAAGTCTTTATCGGAGTCCTCAAGGAAACAGCCGAATTGCTGAACCTTGAAGTGGCAGCCTACTGCCTGATGCCGAATCAGTATCATCTCCTGCTGCATACCCCGGACGGCAATATCTCCAGGTGTATGCGGCATATCAATGGCGTATATACCCAACGCTTTAACCGTGCGCACAAAGAGGATGGCCAGTTATTCCGCGGCCGGTACAAAGCGGTTGTCGTTGCTCCGGACAGCCACCTTCTCGAAGTATTAAGGTATATCCATAAAATACCGGTGAGGGCCGGAATTGTTGAAAATACCGGTGACTTTTTCTGGAGCAGCCATAGAGGATATACCTCCCGAGCCAAAAAATGGGACTGGTTGTGCAAGGATTTTCTGCTTGCGATGTTTTCGCCAAAAGGTAATTTAGCCAAAAAGGCTTACAGGTCGTTTATCGAGGAGCAGGAATCTGATGCAATAGAGAGGTTTTACTCTAAAAAAAATATGTCTTCGGTCATGGGCGGTGACGACTTTAAAGAATGGGTCAAAGAGACCTTCAGCGCCCTGCGGTTCCATCGGGAAATCCCTGAATCAAATGCGCTTGGCCTAGACAGTGCTAAGGTCAGAAGACTTGTCTGCCAGGTTTTCCGGGTTAAAGAAGACGTTCTGATGCATTCACGGCGTGGAAAAGAAAATCAGGCGAGAGATGTTGCGATTTATCTGCAGAGAAAATACTGCGGTCAGACGCTTGAGGAGTTGGGCAAGGATTATGGCATAACAAAATACAGCACCGTCAGCAGCGCCTATGAAAGGGTGAAAGCAAAGTTGCCGGATGATCGGAAATTATCAATAACCATAGCGAAAATAGAGAACAAACTTCACAAAGGGCAAAAGAAGATCTAACCCCTTTATCGGTCAAAAACCAGACAAAAACATTAATAATGAATTAAAAGCCTGATTTTGTGTGGACGAGGCGACTTTTCTCTCAATGGCAAGATGAGCAAGAAAATCCTAGACCAATTGATGAGACTGAAGAAGAAGGCCGGACCTGCTTATTTTCTCGTTTGGCAATATTGAATAAATTGCCGGATCCTTGAGAGATAGGTCTTTTCCGTATTGTATGCATTAATTCTCAGCCGAAGGTGTCTCGGGAAGCCTCCAGCGCCGTGTTTGCGGAGAGAAGCCCTTTGGGGTCTTTATTCGCACTGTTTGTTGCAATCCCGTTGTTCGTTGTATCCTCATAAATAAAATTATAAAATATAGACGTACCGCCTGATCGGCCTGACGTAGCTGCCATTGCGCAACACACTCGGATTTCTTAAGAGATTGGAAAAGAGTTGTAACAGTACGTTCCACGGACTATTTGGCGATTGTTTTCGGAAATCGAAAATCTTTCTCACCCAAATTACCATGTATTTTCCACGTCCGGCTGGGACAAATTGGCTTTAGAGTGAAAATTCTCCCAAAAGTGCACTGTCAAATATACTGTAATTATTTGTCTTTTCCATAATTTGATCAATAATTGTGACTTATTGTTACTGAAACATATCAGGCTAAATTCCCTAAAAAGTGACAGAAAAAAGCTAAAACTGTAGGTGTTATGCCCGTCCTGAACGTTAGGGAATTACTAGAATTCCCCAATAAGTGACGATCACGATATTGGATATTTGCCCGCAAAAGTGCCTGCACTATTCCTAACATTTACTGCTTGTCGGCGTTGTGTTTATCAGTTAGAATGCCTGAGAGTTCTTACATTTCTGCCACATACAGAAAAGCAAGAGGAAATTGTGCACAATAAAGGAGTAATCCACGGATGTTTGAGAACGCCCCAAGGAAGACAAAATGTCGCGAAATCACTATCTGTTACTCCAAAAAAGTGTGTGTTATATATTAAATAGTTATCTTCTGAAAGAATTGATTGCATATGATACAAACGAGAATATGAAGCGTAGAATCACTAAAAAAGATATTCTATTTTCAATACTTTTCATAATATTTCTCTATGTTATGATTGTATTGAATCTTTTTAAATCAACTAAAAAACTTGAATGGAATATTTTTGCTTCTGAAGATTTTCCGCAGTTTCTCTTATTCTGTTTAATTGTCGTTCCATTGATATACGCTTTTACTGGTGAGAAAAAAGAAAAGATCGAACAATATAAGAAAGAAAACGAAGATTCAGAATAAGTAGCTTAATATAAAACAAAAAAGATAACCAGGCGCTCAACAACGCTCCGTTCCACTTCGCTCGGACCCGCAAACAGCGCGGGCCGGTTAGCTCAACGTTGTAGATGAAGGCCTATCGGCCTGATTAACTGCATGACAAAAGCAATGAGAAATAAAAAGACAACTGCATAAAAGACAAAAGCAACTGCATTAACTGCATAGAAACAAAAAGATAAAAGAAAAAGAAAATATTACTACAACAAAGCGTTGCTGCTGAAGCCGGAAAAAGCCCGGCTCCAGCAGAACTTCACGTTCTGAATTGATAATATGCCGATTCATGTCCCCAGATCAACAGCTATAAAGAAACAGGAAACTCTTGCTAAACGAGAAGAGGCACTCCGCAATGTATTAAGAAATAATGTCGCCTTGGAAAAACAAAATTTAGCAGCAGAAAAGGTGCGTGTAGCCTTTATAAACATGCTTAAAGCGAAAGAACACTGGATAGATAAAAGTGGCGTGAATAGTGAGCGGCAATTGGCAAATATTGAGGCAGAGAGACGGTATTGGCAAGATATTGAAGTTACAGAAATAATATCTAAATACAATAAAGATGAAGACTGAAATCGGAAAGAAGGTAAAGCTTAATACCTTCAATGGAACTTCAAAGCCTGATGATAACTGTCCGCCTCATGAGAATTATTGGAAACTTATTGGCCACACAGGAAATATTGTTAGAAAATCAGATGTTAAATCCAGAGCTTTAGTTCAATTTAATCAAAATGTTAAATCGTTAGGGTTGGAATGCCATAATGACATCGAAAATAGTTTGTGGATATTAGAGTCTGATCTCATAGAAATATAATGACTTTCAGAACCACCGCCTTCACTCGGACCCCCCAAACGGCGCGGGTCCGGTGAGGCGAAACGTTAAGAGATGCAAATTGAGGTGACAAATGCCTGTTGGTACTATTGATATAAAGCTACGACCACTAAGACTTGCATTTTTATTGAACCCATCCGATAGTCTTTCACTATTCGAAACCATTAAAGTTAATTCATTTTTATGGGGAGGTTCTTTCAACCCAATAATTCCATGTTACAAGCGGAGACCGGAAATATGGGGCAATAAATTTTCAAAAGGTGCTTCGGCAACAGATATCACTTTAGGTTATGTTCAAGCATTTGATCTTGATTTTATTGTTCCGGTCGGAGATATTGATGTTAAAAGATATAATATAGCTAATAAATATGTCATTGAATTTGAGAAAATCCTTTCTGATGTAGGTGATGATGGTACCCCAAGTTATGGGGTTGGTCTTTTCGAAATTTTAAAACATCTATACAAAAAAGAATTCAAATTTATTAGAAATCATCCTTTAAACCTATCTTTTCCCTTAATTAACTCAAAGTTTGATTTATTTCTTTCAAGTTTCTTTGGATCTGTTCCTGATCAAGTTGACGAAACAATAAAGAATAATTTTGACGAATATCTAAACATAACACGACCAGAAGTCTCTATAAGTAATTACTTTGAATACTTTCCAAGCACAGAGCTATTTCCTAGACGATTAACAGAAGAGGAAATTACGCCTTTGCGCGTTAATTCTTTTAGAGATGGAAAATGTGTTTTCTTCATGGATGCCAACAGAGCCTTAGACATAATCGACTATTGGAATCTTAGGTCAAGTGGCTGGAGTGTTCTTCCAATTGTAAAGCAAGTTAGTAAAGAGAAAAATGTTATCAATATTGTAAAAGAGTTTATAGAGCGAAATTTTTTACCATATAGACATAATCCGAAGATGTTCCATAGTACCACTATCCTTAAAAGTAGATATACCACAGAAGATGAAGTGTCTGCTTTTACCAAGTCTTTAAAAATTGCCAAGTCAAAGGAAACAGAAAGATTCAAGTACAGTACACAACATTGGTATCCACGTATTTGGGATAATTGGGCTAGAGAGAAAGATGGTGTTGGGCAATGTAGGTTAGAAGTTAAAGAAGAGCAGCATGACTTACAAACCATTTCTGAACATGCTTCTTTCGCAACTTTAGACCCAGATTTTGTTAGCAGGTTTGGAGGCCATGGCACATGCAGGTATGCCAATGATGTCGACATCAGGATATATGGAGAAAATGGTGAGCCATACGCCGAGGTTATCCCTACTGGCATTGAACATGTTGCTCATTCCATTGGTGCGATCGGATTTAGAGAATGGCGCATATCAAACAAGGGTCTTGTGTACTTGTCTTCACATAAAAACTGGAAGATGACTCTATCACCCCCTAAAGCAAAGAATGTTATGATTTCGTGGTTCAAATCTAATGGATGGGATGTAGAATTATCCCCACCAGGATTAATCGCTTACGAAATGCTAAAACAATTGGAAGGGAAGTGGGGAATAGTAATTTTAGCAAAGAGAGGGCTAATTGAACTATTAAATAAAATGAGTGATGGAAAATCCCTACTCAACAATGCATTCTGGGGGAATATTCAAAAAATTGCAAATAATGATAAATACCAGTTAGATCCAAAAGGATTTCTGCAAAGGTTAACAGATCTAAATATTTTTCGTCTTGGCGTTAATATACAATGTCCTGTTTGTCAACAGCGCTCATGGTATACTCTAACTGACCTAGACTATGAGACCAAATGCCCAACGTGTCTTAATGAATCAAGCATACCTTCTCATTCCCCTAACGATATTAAATGGTCCTATAGATCATTTGGAGCATTCAGTCTCCCTAAACAAGCATACGGAGTATATACTGTACTTCTAACATATTATTTCTTCAGCAGGGTGCTTGATGGTGCCACCACACCCCTTATGAGCTTTTTAGCAAAAAAGGATGATATTGATATAGAGGCTGATTTATCTATATTTTTTCAAAAAACACAATTTGGTAAAGACAAAAGAGAACTCCTATTTATTGAATGTAAGACATTTAATAGATTTGAAAAAAAAGATATTAGCAGAATGAAGGTAATAGCTAAAGAATTTCCAGGTTCTATTATTGTATTTGCCACCTTGAATAGTTCGCTTACAAAAAATGAGAAAGCTCTTATTCGCCCGATTGTTCGCCAAGGTCGAAAGTATTGGAAAGAAGGAAAAACCAGCAATCCAGTATTGATCTTAACTTCTAATGAATTATTCACAGATATTAGCCTATCAGAAAGCTATAAAGATAAAGGTGGAAAACATGCAAAATTCCAAGAAGACTCATATAATTTATCGATGCTACGTCCTCTATGTGATATTAGTCAACAACTATATTTAGAAATGGATTCATGGGCTGAATGGGACCAAAAACAATATGAAAAGAAAATAAAATCCCTAACAAAACCATCAACACGGACGCGGTGATCCGCGCCGGTTATGTCCACGTTAAATTCAAAATCAAATGAAAAGTACCGAACAAATAGATATTCATTTGAGTTCATTCGTTAAATCTTTTGTTGAAAAAAAGCGCCAAGAAAGATGGTTGCATTTTCTTTGTAAAAGACCTAAGCAAACATATAAAAATTCTGCAAATTTGCTAAATCATTTAGATGAACGATTTTACAAAGAAGTTGATGAGATTGATAATATCCCCAATAACGGGAAAGGAGTGTTTTTCGATTTTTATAATCCACCAAAAATAATCGATTTTAAAGAAGCATTTGAAGAGGGAGTGAACGAAGACGCTATCTTTTCATATAAACCTGGCGAATTAGCAGTATATTTTTTTCATGAGGGCTGGATATTTCTTTGTGAAAAATAGAAATTCACAAATTACTGCAACATATTTAAATATATCATAATTTAACCAGTTGTTCCACAGGACCGCAAACAGCGCGGTCCTGTGAACGCCACGAACCCCGCAGTAAGCAACCGAGTTAGGCGCAATTCAGTAATATGCCTCTGGTAATTTTTTCGAGTTTGCCTGGATCCGAGAAAAAATTACTCAAATCCGACAGACTCCTAGAATCGAACCTGTACCCCGACTCCCCAACCATAATCCGAATGCCAACCCGCCAGGGCGGAAAAATCCCTGCTGATCGTATATGACAGATCAGCCTTTCCTTCACATTGTTCATGCGTATCGTATTCAGCTTCTCCGTGCAAGGCAATCCGCGGTGTCAACTGGAATTCCTTTTCAAGCATAAATCTTCCGCCACTGTCCGTATCGACCCAGGTAGAAAACTCAAAATTAAGCGGCAGTAAATATCGCAGCCCCAAGACGCCCCTTGAGTAGTCGCTACTTGAACCTTCTCCGGAGAAGTTTACACCGCCGAAAAAGGAAGTGAAACGGTTCAGGTGATAAGCGGCTGCAACCAGACCCTCCCAGTCGGTAGCATCGACGTTCTGCCAGCCGACTTCCCAGTCTGCAGTGAATGCCCATCTGGTATTTGTCAGGATCAAATCGCCTGACGTCATGCTGTTACGTACATCGGCCGTACCATAAAAATACAATGGGTCATTAAGGAGCAAATTACGCGCAGCCATCACATTAGAGCCTGCGTCAAAACCCTGGTAGTGAACGAAGCGGGCCATACCTGACTTCATATGATAGAGCAGGTGACAATGGAAGAACCAGTCTCCGACTTCATTGCCGTAGAATTCGATAACCGTCGTTGACATGGGGGCGACATCAACCGTGTGTTTGAGCGGCGCATAATCTCCCTGGCCGTTGAGCACCCGAAAAAAATGGCCGTGCAGATGCATCGGGTGATGCATCATAGTGCGGTTGATCATGATGAAGCGGACCACCTCTCCCGCTTTGATACGGATACGGTCGTTTTCGGAAATCGCTTTGTTGTTGATGAACCAGGTGTACCGTTTCATGTCCCCGTCGAGAGTGAGTCGAATTTTACGGACAGGAGCATCATTGGGCAGTGTGGTGACCTGCACCGCTTTTAGTTGGGGATAGGGTGTGCCGGGGCGCTCAGGGCTCCCCTCGCGAGCCAGGTTCTCTCTGCTGGAGATATCGGTCTCCAGCAGTCCGAAGTTCGTTCCGAAGGGTCTTGCAGAGCCAATGTGTTTTGCGGGTTTCGCCGGTGGCGCCTGCAGCATGCCCGTACCGGGAGGCATTTGTTCGGTCGCAGGTTGCATGCCTTCCATTGTATTCGTCATGGTCAGCTGCATGTTTTTCCGGCTCATATCCATTGCATGGGCCATGTCGTTCTGCGGCATGTCCATTGTCATTGTAGGCGACATTCCGGGCTTGTCGAATATATCTGCATCCACCGCCGAGTCAGGCATGCCCATTGTTCCTGCCGGTGTCAACGCGAAAATGGATGTCATGCCACCATTTCCCATAGGTATGTAGAGGTTAGGCTTGGGGATGGATACGACCGGGTGTCTTTTTCCCGTGCCAAGCCAGGATGAAGTATAGCCGGAACCGTCATGGGCAGTCGCTCTGAACTCATAGGAACCAACGTCCGGGACTTTCAAGATTACGTCATATGTTTCGGCAACCCCAATCAGAAAGCTTATTTTGTTTACCGGCTGAACGGGTTGCCCATCGGTCGTGATGATGGTCATCGGGCCACCGGCATAATTGAGGTGAAAATACGTTGTTGCGGAACCGTTGATAATCCGCAATCGAACAGTTTCACCCTGCCTTGCGTCAAGGGTGGTTTCCGGCATACCATTTGAGAGAAAATAGTCATAGGCAACGTCGGCTAAATCCATGGGAGGCATGCGCTGCAGTTCCCGCTTGAAATAATCTCCGAGACGGCCTGCCTTGACCGCTCCAAATATGGACTGCGATGCTCCTTTTTCCAGAGCATACCATTCACTGCCCCGCTTCAGCGTACGCAGCACATAAGCAGGTCGCTCAGTCGTCCAGTCCGAAAGAAGCAGGACATGATCCCGATCAGTCAGATGATTACTATCGGAAATGACAATCGAACCATACAGACCGCTCTGTTCCTGCAGTTCTGAATGGGAGTGGTACCAGTATGTGCCGGTTTGTCTGACCGGGAATTCATAGGTGAAAGTGGCGCCCGGTTGTATCGGTACCTGCGAAACAAACGGTACCCCATCCATCCCCGGTGGCACCAGCACACCGTGCCAGTGAATCGAGGTCGGGACTGACATCTCATTATGCACACGGATCCGGGCCAGGTCACCTTTGTCAAAGTACAAAATCGGCCCGGGGATTCGGCCGTTGATGGTCATGCCGACAGCTTTCAGTTTGCCGACATGCACTTCTTTTTCAGCAATGGTGAGACTGTATTTGCGGACAGCGGCGTATGCCGGTTGGGCGGAAGCTTGTAGAATAGCTAAGAGAACTAAAAACACAATGTAGTATCTATTCATACACGGATCCTTATGGGGTAGGCTGTGAACCGTTCACCGAGATATGACAGGTGATAAGCAACCGCTTTTTAAGACTGACGTACCTTTTTCGCAAATCCATCTTTACCGACCGCCAACATCAAGTAACCTATCCTTTTCAATCCGTCCTTTCAATCAAATTTGTGCTCTTCAAGATATTACCATACTGATTATGCGGAAAAATCTGTCTTCTCGCCACTCTTCAAACCATTTTTGGAAAACGTATCCATCAACGGTCCTTGAGTTATTTAAAAAAGGGGTCAAATCTACTATTGACTTTTGTGGTAAGTTTGGTACATAGAAAATTATGGCAAGACCACTTAGAATAGAATATCCCGGAGCATGGTATCATGTGATGAACCGGGGAAGAAGAAGGGAGGAAATCTATCGAACTTCCAGGGACTATGAGGTATTTATCGGAGTCCTCAAGGAAACAGCCGAATTGCTGAACCTTGAAGTGGCAGCCTACTGCCTGATGCCGAATCAGTATCATCTCCTGCTGCACACCCCGGACGGCAATATCTCCAGGTGTATGCGGCATATCAATGGCGTATATACCCAACGCATTAACCGTGCATACAAAGAGGATGGCCAGTTATTCCGAGGCCGGTACAAAGCGGTTGTCGTTGCTCAGGACAGCCACCTTCTCGAAGTATTAAGGTATATCCATAAAATACCGGTGAGGGCCGGACTTGTTGAAAATACCGGTGATTTTTTCTGGAGCAGCCATAGAGGATATACCTCCCGAGCCAAAAAATGGGACTGGTTGTGCAAGGATTTTCTGCTTGCGATGTTTTCGCCAAAAGGTAATTTGGCAAAAAAGGCTTACAGGTCGTTTATCGAGGAGCAGGAATCTGATGCAATAGAGAGGTTTTACTCTAAAAAAAATATGTCTTCGGTCATGGGCGGTGACGACTTTAAAGAATGGGTCAAAGAGACCTTCAGCGCCCTGCGGTTCCATCGGGAAATCCCTGAATCAAATGCGCTTGGCCTAGACAGTGCTAAGGTCAGAAGACTTGTCTGCCAGGTTTTCCGGGTTCAAGAAGACGTTCTGATGCATTCACGGCGTGGAAAAGAAAATCAGGCGAGAGATGTTGCGATCTATCTGCAGAGAAAATACTGCGGTCAGACGCTTGAGGAGTTGGGCAAGGATTATGGCATAACAAAATACAGCACCGTCAGCAGCGCCTATGAAAGGGTGAAAGCAAAGTTGTCGGATGATCGGAATTTAATAAAAACCATCGAGAAAATTGAGAATACACTCCATAAAGGTCAAAGGAAGACCTGACCGCCTCGTTCTTATATTACCTTCCATAAAAAAACACCAGACAGCAACATAGACGCATTTCAAGATGCCCTGGATGAAGGTGAGGCGGATGGCACCTCCGAATCAATAACTAAACCAACCTGCAGTAATCCATTTTTTGGGGGAAGGCGACTGTACACAGAAATTTTCCCTATCTTATAAATGTTGCACCATGACTATTGTGGTGATTCCACCAGCAATTGGACCATCTTGCACCGGCAACATGTAGATTGAGCATGACTAGGAGCTCTGTGGGCGCTCTGTGCATGCAGATTATAAGTACTTCTCTTTTTTATAAATATTCATTATAATACGCCGTTATTATGCTCTATCAAACCCAAGGTGGACCATGACAAGGTATCTTGTGCATGTGTTTTATGGATTCTGTGTGGCGTTGCTGCTGGTGCTTGCTGGGGGAAGCAGCATTAATGCGCACCCGACAAGGATCGTCGTGGGTGGTGACCACGCATTCCCTCCTTATGAATTTCTTGAAAATGGGCAGCCAGCCGGTTTCAACATTGAACTTGTGAGAGCAGTTGCCGATGTTATGAATCTTGAGATCGAAATCCGACTCGATATATGGAGCAAAACACGGCAAGACCTTGAACAGCGAAAAATAGACATGATTACTGGAATGGTATATTCGCTTGATCGGGATAAGCTTTTCGATTATTCGGTACCCCATACAATGATCTTCCCTGGGCTGTTTGTCAGGGAAAACTCTCCCATCCTCAAATTCAGCGATATTAAAGGTAAAGACATCATTGTTCAGAAGGGAGATATCATACATGATTTCCTGAAAAAATTGTCATTACCCTTCCGTATTATAACAGTTGCGGACTACCCGGAAGCATTAGAGCTTTTGGCTTCAGGGAAACATGACGGCGTTTATTTACCTTCTGAACTGCATAAATATTACGTTGCAAGCAAGATGTCTTTTGACGACCTTCGAGTGATAAAAACAGACATGCCTCCCCTTCGTTATTGTTTCGCCGTGGCAGAAGGCAATCGGGAACTGTTGTCAATACTGGATCAGGGACTGATCCTTCTCAAGTCCAGCGGAAAATACCAGGAGATATACAATAAATGGTTTGGTGTATATGAGCAGAAAAAATGGTGGGAAACCATCAAATATTTCGTGTACGCATTGGTTGCTATTGCAGTAGCCTTTACACTAAGTCTCCTCTGGTCCTGGTCCCTTAAACGTCAGGTAAAATTACAGACTGCTGAATTGCGCACTCGTGAAGAGGCCTTGAAAAGAGCACATTCTGAGCTGGAGCAGCGTGTAAGGGATCGCACTGTCGCTCTGGCACAAGCCAACAACAAACTCAAAAATGAAATCATTGAGCGCAAAAAGATAGAGGCAGAGCTGAGAAAGAGCAAGGAAGAATATCGAGCCATCATCGATGCCTTTGACGGGCAGATCTATATTTGCTCCCCTGATTACAAAATAGAGTTCATGAACAATAGGCTTATCGAGCGTACCGGCTATGATGCCTGTGGAGAGTCTTGTTACAAAGCATTGCATGCCCGTGATTCAGTCTGCCCCTGGTGCGTCAATGATCAGGTCATGGAGGGCAAAACTGTCAGATGGGAGGTACAAAGCCCAAAGGACAATCGCTGGTATTACATTGTCAACACCCCGATTCAGCGAAACGGCGGGAGCATCTCCAAACAGGCCATGATCCTCGACATCACAGAACGTATACAAGCTGAATTGGAGAAAAAAAGACTCGAAGCGAGAAATCGAAAGCTCCAGAAAGCAGAAAGCCTTGGCCGTATGGCCGGTGCAATAGCCCACCACTTTAATAACAAACTCCATGTCGTAATTGGACACCTGGAGGTGGCTCTTAAACATCTGCCGGAAGACCTGGAAGCAATCCGTAATCTGCGGGAGGCCACCCAGGCTGCAGATCAGGCTGCGGAAGTGAGTAGGCTTATGCTCACCTATCTCGGCAAGGTAACCGGCAAGCAAAGCCCACAGGATCTTTCAGCTATCTGTCAAAACAGCATGGAGCAGATCCAACTTTCCCTGACAGAAAATATCACTCTTGAGACAGACTATTCCTCTCCCGGGCCGGTCATTCAAGCTAATTTAAATCAGATCCAATTGATTCTCATAAATCTAATCAGCAATTCAAGAGAAGCCATTGGCACTAACCAGGGTGTCGTTTATCTTCGTGTTAGGACAGTCTCCCCGGATTCTATTTCTTTTACCCAAAGGTTTCCGGTCAACTGGAAGCCAATGGAGACCCCTTACTGCTGTCTTGAGGTACAAGATAGTGGTTGCGGTATGGCAGCAAAAGACATTGAGGAAGCTTTTGACCCGTTTTTTTCCACAAAATTCACTGGCCGCGGCCTGGGATTATCTGTTGTCTTAGGTCTGGTCCAGGCACACCATGGAGCGATTACCGTCGAAAGCACACCGGGAAAGGGAAGTACTTTCAGGCTCTTTTTTCCGATAACTGCAGAACAGCTTCCAGGTCAGTCATCTGATGACACGACAGCCAGTGCCGATTTTAAAGATGGTGGAACCGTGCTGTTGGTTGATGATGACAGAATAGTTCTAACTATAACGGAAGAAATGCTGTCGATGCTTGGTTATGAGGTGCTGACCGCCATGGATGGGGGCGAAGCTATCCAGATATTTCAGAAGCAAGAAGATGAAATTCTTTTCGTGTTGAGTGATTTTGCTATGCCCCATATGAATGGTTTAGAAATGTTGGCAGCTCTTCGCCAGATTAAGCCCAGTATTCCTGTGATCCTTGCCAGTGGTTATAGCGAAGAAGAAATAATGGCTTCAAATCATCCGGAGCGCCCCAATATTTTTCTTGGCAAACCATTTGGAGTCCAGGAGCTGAAGGATGCCATCCTCAGAATCCTGACCTAAAAATCGGTAGTATTAAATTCCAGATAGAATTCGTAAGACCATCTAATCGTGTGACTTTGGTACTTTTAAGATATTGCCTCTACTTATAACGTTTCACACCCAAAAATCAGGCGCGAGATATTGCAGATTTATCTGCAGAGAAAATATTGCGGCCAGACGCTCAAGGAGTTGGGCAAGGATTATGGCATAATAAATTACTGCACCGTCAGCAGCGCCTATGAAAGGGTGAAAGCAAGGTTGCTGAATGATCAAAAATTATCAATAACTGTAGCGAAAATAGAGAGCAAACTTCAAAAAGGTCAAGAAAAGATCTGACCCCTTTGTCCCCTTTGGGACCCCTTTGGCGACCCCTTTGGGGCTCCTATGGCTTTGGCCTGGTTCGTCCGAGTCCGATTTTCAACTCTTCACAAGGCTGTCACCTCTTTAACTCCAACGTATGAATTACGACCCGATCGTTGGAATCAGGGATAACAAAGAGCTTTTTATTGTCCTGGCTGAGCCAGAACCGTTGATCTCCATTTGGGCGTTCCCTATGGTAGCTAAATGGGTGTTTATTCGCTTTTAACTCGGGGATGGTAAGGGTATTTACGATTTCTCCATCGGTTGTGCTTATCAGGATGGCCCGGACATTGTTCTGATAACTTACCCGAAGAACATATTCCCCACTTTGGCCGGGAATAAGGTGGCCACCCTGCAGATATTCGAGATTGAGTGGGTCGAGTTTCATTGTGAACGCGCCATTCATTCCGGTATAGATGCGTTTTCCATTTGGATCGGGCACAACGAAACCTGCTGTAGTGTGTCGATTGTAATGGATTACTTTCCCACCGCGAAGCCTTAATACATTCACTCCGGCAGGGGAAAAATGAGTTCCCCAGAATGTGAATACCTTACCATTGGCGGAGGCACGAGCCCGATAATCGTCTCCATGCATAATTGAGGGTTTACGTTCCCTGCCATACTTCTCCGAAGTCCATTTCAGTTTCTCAGGCTGAAAATTTATCGTATCGACAATTTCGAAATTTTCCCGGGTGATTATGAAGAGAGTATTGTCTTTGCTATTCCAACCCGAGGCAATGGCGCTGATGCTGCCGCCGTCAGGCGAAAAGCCTTTCTGTACCACCTTTTTTTCTTTCAGGGACCAGGTGATGATCTGGCCAGACTCAGAGCCGGCTATATAGACATGCTCCAGGTCGCCAGCTACCAGGGTAGTTTCATCCATTTGCAGGTCCAGGGGGATGAGCTTCTGCTTCTGTAGATCGAACAATGCGACACTGTTTTCCGCGTCGACTCCAAAGGCCAGATAACGACCTCCTCCGACAAGGGCCAGCGAGTCAATGGCTCCAGGCAGTTTGATAACTTCGCTAGCAACCGGAGGTTTGAGGCTTCTGTGGTGCCGGCCTTCAGGTTCCGGCGAACCCTCGCCGCCTTCCTGCAAATCATTGTTTTTATCTTCAGGCCGTTCAACGTACGGGGGCTCGGAAGGCTGTTTGGGACGGGTTTGGGCATAGCTTTTCTCTTTGTAATGTTTGTTGGGACCTTCAAAGAAATACGTTGTTTGCCTGTCCGGTTCCAGGTCAAGCCACAACGGGGCTTGGTACGATTCTTCGTCTCCATATCTCAGATAAGGTTGAACTGCCAGTCGCTTGCCTGCCAAATCCGACGGTAGATCCAGGGTCCCGGAGAGGTTGTCGGAACCTGCACGCTGGCTGAGGGGGAGATCGAAAACCTGTTTCCCCTGTACTGCGCCCCAACTCTGATCGGGTTGCATGGCAGCTAGAATTGTCGGTCGGTTCACAGTCATGATTTTCAAACCCGCCCGAGCAAAGTTCTTACCGCAGGAAAACGCTTTGCCTTCTCCTGAAACCTGATAGGCCCAACGCTCAGAATCAAGCCATTTTCGTTGTACATTCATGTCGATATCATAAAGCTGCCCCGCCAAGAACTGATCGAGCCTTCTTCGTGGAATGATAAAACTGATGCTGGTATTCTCGATCTTGGATACGGTAACTCCGATTAAATTGCCGTTCTGATCCACGACCGGTCCGCCCGAGTTGCCGGGATTGACAGCGGCATCCGTCTGAATGAGCAGTGTCTGGTCGTTAAGGTCGGAACGTAGACTGGTTACGATCCCGGAGGAGATAGAGACGCGAGGTGTTGCCCTGTTGGTTGCCAGCCGGCTGCCAAAAGGAAAGCCCAGGACGAATACAGGTTCCGTCTCGTAAACCGGCTGCCGGGATATCCGAGAGATCGGGTTCGGAAGATTGGCTGCCTGGATTTTTATGAGAGCGAGATCAAGGGAGGGAATAGACACATCCAGAATCCCGCGCATCGGCCGCTGATTCTGCAGGCCTGAATTAAATACCACTTCCACTGCTTGGCCTGAAGCTAAGCCTTCAACGACGTGCTGGTTGGTGGCAATCAGTCCCTCGTTGCCGGTGCGCTGAATAAGAAATCCTGATCCGGACGAGTTTTCGTTGCGAATGAAGACGGTCGCGTCTTTTAATTTTGCTATTGTTTTCTGATCAATTGATGCTGCCTGGGAGCGAAAGCATGGGTAAAGGAAACCAAACAATAACAGAAAATAAGTTATGATTCTGGTCAGCGGAAAAAAATTTTTCATGATTCTCTCATTTACTTTTACTGATGAAACAAATTGCAGCTTTCATTCCCTGTGATGGCGGATTCCGGCATGGTGCAAAAAACGGGTTCAACAGTAAGAGTATCAATATGGACAAAAAATACAACCGAATAGCAAACGATATCAATGCGGTATCATAGTTGATTGCACAGCAAAAGATGCGAAGATACCATAGGTTGTATTTTGTTTGGAGGTTTTGACAATCCTGTCAGCTTTCGCTTTTCGAACAACTTGAGCTGCAATTAGAGAACAAACTGCACAAAGGTCAAAAGAAGGTCTGACCTCTTTTGACCCCTTTTGCGTGTCATGATCTCCTAAGGATATTGATAATTTGTATCTTTTATTGAGAGAATACTGTTTAATCCACAGACCTAATTTACATTTAAAAAGCTGAATTCCATTCAGGAGCTTGGTTTTTACTGTATTCGCCCTGCTGGTATCCGGGAACAGCAGATTTGGAGCCGCTTTGGCCGACACGACCTCGATTTATAGCCTCTCGGGCAACAAAGTTTTCTGCAACTACTGTCCCGGATATTGCTGTTATCGGTTGGCGGGTTCCACCCTCTATCTTGACGCCATCGACATCAACCGCATTGCCAGGCATTTCTGTATCAGCGATGGAGAGGTGCGGAAAAGGTATATCGTTGAGAAAAACACCTTCAAAAATCGGTCAGACGGCAGCTGCGTCTTTCTCAGCAACGACAGGATGCGCGCCAGATGTTCAATCCATGCAGCTCGCCCGCGCCAGTGTCGGGAATTCCCTTACGATCAGCCCTGCCCCTATCTTGAGCGGGAGGATCTGCTCAGGGAGATTCTCCCGCGCATAGAGGCGAGGTTTCAATTACCATCGCCATAAGGCCAGGATGAAGGTGATGGCAAATACAAAGCCAAGGTTCATATAGGCCATAAAATAAAAGACCTTTTGTGGGCGGGCCGCGCCGGATGCTGCCGGCGATTTGGTCAGGAGGCCGACTTCCGGCATAGACAGAATTTTGTCTTCGTCATGGGGGGCCTGGGCAAGAATATCCGTTAAATCAAATCCCGCCTGGTGCCTCTTGATGTGGTTGCCGTTTTTCCAGAGCCTGCTCTCTGATACATCGTATATTTTACCCTTGTAGGCGAAGTATGCGGGACGGCCTTCCATGCCGTCAAAGCCGGCAAGTTCCTCACTGGTAAGATCTTTTGCCGAAGTCAAAGGCAGGGCTTTCTTCTTTTTCAGCTTAGGGCCGATGACCAGCACGACGAAGAGAGCGGAGATCACCATGATCGAGAACATGACGATTTTGGCTATGAGGAGGATGCCAAAAGTCGAAGACAATAACTGGCTCGGGGAAAATCCCTTTAAATAGGTCAGAACGGCTCCGGTTATCGCCATGATGGCCATAGAGAAAAGGCCGACCTTAACCTCACCGCCCGGCAGTCCTTGTGATGCATACGCAGGTTTTAAGACCAGATGGACATAGAGGATTGTACCAAACCACATAAAGCCGGTAATGATGTGAAGGTAGAGAAATACCAGTCGGACCATCCTCGCCGGCGCGCTTCGCTCTCCGCTGTCTTGGGCTGCATCGGGGGCAACAGATGCCAGGTAGCCTTTGCCGAATTCGGTTAGATCGCCTCCGCCCATAGGATCGAGGTGGCACACTGCACACTCCAATCCGGTATTTTCCGCATAGGCCTCGGTGGCGTTGGCAGGATATGCCAGGGCAGAGGCAAATATTATAATCACCAGGGCTATCAGACTATATCTGCTGTTCATCCGTTTCATTTGCCATTCCATTGAGGGTGGGCAATAGCCCAATCTCCAGTTCTGCGGTTATGTTTCAGGTTGATTGCCTCTTTTTGAGATCGCGGGGCATGATACCGAAATGCTGACGAAAAACCTTAGCAAAGTGGCCAAAACAGCTGTAGCCGGCGGCAAGGGCGGCTTCGCTGACCGTCGATTCACCGGCAGCCAGCATCATGCGGGCTCTTTCCATCCGCAGGGTTCGGACGTATCCGAATACCGTAGTCCGGTAGAGCTGCCGAAAGCCACGTTTGAGCTTGAAATCATTCAGGCCTACCCGCCGGGCCAGCGCCAGCAGGGAGGGCGGATCGACGAATTCCTGCTCGACAATTCTCCGGGCTTCCTCGAGGCGATCGCGATCGTCTTTACTCATGTGTTGCGGTGACAGTTTTGACGGGGCAAGAGCGTCCATCTGCAGGGCCAGGATCTCGAGTGCTTTGCTTTCCATATAGAGGCGTCGCGAAGACCCCTCCAGTGGACAGCTGATAATCTGGTGGCCAATCATTTTAAGATCGGACGAAAGCCCCGGTTCGACATGGGTGGCAAAGCCCTCCCGTCCGGCCAGGATGGGGTGCACTGGCCCATCACCTGTGCCACTGTCTTCGGAAAACATCTGCCTGGCTCTGCCCGAGGTTATCTGCAGTTCCACAAGTTGGTGTGTATGGCCTCCGGCAATCTGCCAGCCCGATTTTTCGGCGTTGAAGGTACCGACGATGTTTCTGCCCGGCAGAAATTCCCATGGCTCATGGCGCCCGGCAAGACGCTTTACCGAATAACAGGATTTACCGGCAAGTACTATGGACGTAAAAAATCCCGGGGATACCGGATGAATATCGACCTGCACGTCGCGGCCGAAGGCCATGTCCAAAACAAAAAGTTGCATTCCGGGCCGCACGAGATGCACTTCGGCCCTGCCGATAGCCTGGAGGCCTTTAGCGACGACTAAAGCCTCGCTGACCCCCTCATCCTGCGGACCGAATAAGGTGCCAAGCTGTGCACTCAGCTCCACTTCATCGTCCGGCAGGGTGAACCTTGTCGATTTCGGCCTCTCCATCGTCCCTTCGTTTTTTGTGTTGTATGGCTGATCTTGCATTGTCCTGCAAAATGGCTGGTCATAAAGGCCATCTCGCCGTCAGGTAACTCCGGGCGGCTGCCCACACAATATCTCCTTGTCAGGGTACCACAGCTTTGCCCAAGCGGCATCAGAAAACAGAACCGTACATCTATACCGACAAGCGGATCGGCCGGACGTCTGTGAGCGGGAGTCCCTCAGTACTATCTCAATCCGTCCAGCAGCATTAATAATCCGTTCCGGAGCAGAACCACAAACAGGCTCCGGGTATACTGCTGCAAATCAGTACTGGTGAGGGATATGTACAAGAAGAGATAGAGCTGGATATTTCCGGCACTACCGCCGAAAAGTGGCAGCAACCGATGGAGGTCAAAGTGAGTAACACCATTTGGAAAAAATTCCAGAAACGCATGGGGTACTCGGATCAGGAGATGGAGCAATTCAGGAGCGAGCCCAGGAACGCTGCGGTCCTCGCCAACGCTTCAGAAATAAAGAAGAAAACCATAATCGTGGAGGTGATCGAAGCCCATGGCTGCATCAGCGGACACAAGGTCGGAGACCGGTTCATCCTGGATGGTGCCGGCAATCTGTTATCCGCCCTCTGCCCGGAGCGGATGTGTATTTATGCCATAAGCTGCCTGCAGCATATCGTCTTTTCGATGGGCGAGATGATCTGTGCCGACAGGGATGCCAACACCATCAAATTCAAGAGGACGGGCTGTTTCGACGTCGGCCTGGAGTGCGGCGGATGGGGCCGGGTTGTCATGGACGTCAGGATGGTGGACAGGGACGGGGATCTTACTTAGCTGTTAGTTGTCTTGATCGGACCACTTTCAGGACGGCTTCGAAGAGACACTGCCCAACGACAGTGATACGTAACTGACTCTGACCAAGGATATTTTGCAGTTGGTTGATGGCTATACACGTTTGGAAACCGATTTCTTTTACGAGTTTGTCAATTAGAAATACTATTAAATTCAATCCTGTCGGGACAAGAAAAATAGTGACCTTACCGGTGGCTTGTTCACAACCACAGTTTCCTGCAACGATAGGTACACCCCTAACTATAGTTTTTTCCTGTTTGTGCTATTGGCGACTTTGTTTTAGAAAGAGTATTGTCTTGCTGCCGCCCTGCATCTGGTTGATGAACTGTCGCCTTTAACCGGTCTCCTTCATTGTTCTTCATGGAGATTTTACGCTGTTGTCGTTATGGGTACAGCAGCAAAAGACGGCGCTCTGACCTACCGGGAGAAGTAGAGGTGGCCCCATCCGTACTGGTGCCCATGCTCAATAATCAAAAACAAAGCATAAAGGAAACAATATGTTAGAGGTGACTGATCTGGCCAATGAAAAACTGCTTGAATATCTGAAGTCGAATAATATCTCTTCATCACTCAGGGTCGCTCTGATGCAGGGCGGCTGCTCAGGTCCTTCGCTCGGCCTGGCGCTGGATGAACAGAAGGCGACGGATGAGGCGTTTAATAGACAGGACCTGATGTTTCTTGTGGAGAAAAGTCTGCTGCAGCTCTGCGGCACTATTACCGTCGATTACGTCGATGCCGGCAATCGGTCCGGATTTACCATCACCTCGGCCAATCCCTTGCCGGCGGCAGGCGGCGGATGCAGTTCCGGTTCCTGCGGTTCGGGTGGATGCGGTTGCTGATTCAGCCGGCTCGTAGCAACAAATAGCTTTTGCAGCAGTCCGCCTTAGCCGTGGAGGCTGGTTTTGGAGTCAGACCGAACAAGACCGAATCAAGGTCTTCAACAGCCTTGCAGTCCGCAGGGAGCAACGGTTCTCTTACCCAGCCTCGGGGGCCAGGACTGCCTTCGACTCTTTTCGTGGTGTAAAAAACTACCTGCAAGCCAGCGGATTCGGTGTTTCCGGCTGACCGGGCAGCCAGACATCTCGTAGCGTGTCGCAGAGATCCTCCCGTTCGTTTTCGCCAAGAACTCCAAGGGAAAGGGCCAGAAAGGTCCAAAGGTTACTGACATGAAAACCACCATTGAAATGGTGGGAGAGGTCATGGATCTGGGCATGGCAGTTGTGGCAGGGGGTGATGCAGTATTTGGCGCCCGTGGCCATTATCTGATCAAATTTGATTTTTCCATAGCTGTGCCGCTCCTCGTTGAAGCCTGACTGCAGATAGCCGCCTCCACCACCGCAACAGTAGTTGTTTGATTTGTTCGGTGTCATGTCGATGAAGTTTTCCCCGCCGACGCAGGCCTTGACCACAAATCGCAGGTCGTCGGCATAGGCATCGCCGTATTCTTTGCGCACCTGATTACAGGGGTCCTGCACGGTGAAGCGAATCTTCAGCTCTTTGTTCCAATTGCTGCTCGGGCGCAGTCTGCCTTCCCGTATCCATTTAGCGTAGTAATGGACAACAATTTTAACCGCCAGGTTAGTCTCAAGCTTAAACCTTCGGATACCCTGATTGACTGAAAATGTCGAGTGGCCGCATTCGGTAATCAGATACACCCTGCAGCCAAGTTCTTCGGCCTTTTTCACCGTGGCGGTAGTGATTTGCTGCCAGCCCGGGTCGTCTGCCAGGAACATGCAGTAGTTTTCCCCGGCCCAGGCAGTGGAGCCGTAGGTCCAGTCGGCTCCGGCCAGATGGAGGATTTTCCACAGGGGTACCATCTCGTCGGGCAGGGAAACAGGTTCCCGGGAATTCTGGCTGAGAAAGAAGGTGGCTCCCTGTTTATCGATGGGTGCCTGAAGATTTTCCCAACCGGGTTGCGTTTGTCGCACCTCTTCCAGCACATCCTCGACCACAAAACGGAAATCATCGGGGGGCGTGCCCGTGGCACTGGTACTGGCATTTTTCAACGCCATATCACAGGAACGAAGGATACCGTCAGGGCGGTCTTCCCTGGGCCAGAGCAGTCGGCGGCCTTCCATGATCAGCCCGGCGATGTTGATTTCCATCGGGCAGACATAACTGCAGCGCATACACATGGAACACATCCACACCCATTTATGGGCGGCCAGTTCATCGTCCATTCCCATGGCGGCCATGCGTAAGAATTTTCGCGGGTCCATATCGACAAGGCCGGTGGCAGGACAGCCGGCCGAACAGGCTCCGCAGGTCAGGCAGAGATTGAGATTGCCGCCTTTGGGCAACGCCTTGCAAACCTTATCCAGAAATTCCCTTTTTTGTGCCTCCTTCAGATGCAGTGCCTTGCCCATGATCCTCTCTCCTTTGCTCAGCGGTACAGACCGAGCCGCAAAATGATTGACCATCCCCATGACCCTTTGTCAGGATAGAAAAACAAAAAAAAATCGAAAGTCGAGCGAGGGTCTGTGAAGTGGCTGAAGAGTTCGCTCTCTCTTGAAGCGAGTATTTTTAAATCAGAAATATCTATATAGCAAATAGGTAATAACTATCGATATGGACGAGACTATAGCCGCACCGGCCCCAACAAAGGTTTGGTTTTGAGGAGGCTGAGAATTTTTTGCTCTGTCCTTATGCCCTGACGGGATTCCTTGAACTAGCTGACGGTGATAACCTTGTCCGCCAGGTGGGTGGCCGTCACAATATCCAGCATATTGGTAATACCTCCGACTTTTTTAACAGCGGTGAGACCAAAATGTTCCAGGCAGGTGCCGCAGGCCAGAACGATCACTCCCGACTTCTCATATTCCTGCAGCTGTTCAAGGACCGGTGATGATTGGGTAGTCAGCTTTACCCCACCGTTGAGGAAGATCAGCTGCCAGAGGTCCGGTCCCATCTCCTTGATTGTTTTTAAATAATTGATCATCAGCTTGCTGCCGAGACTGTTGTCGCCTGAACCGAGGGTATCCGTGGTTATCAGGACAAGAATCTTCCGGCTCGCAGCTCCAGGTTGTTGCTCTTCCATTTTTTGCGAACCGACCGTCGATGTTGCCTGGTCGCACTGCGCCTCAATTCTGTAGATGTCTCCATCCAGACTATCGGTCACCGAATATCCCTTCGAGCCGAGAAAACGACTTACGTTTTCAAGGGAGGCTGCGTTATCCACCAGCACCGTTATCTTCTTTGCATCGGTCTGCTCAACGGCATCTTTTACCAGCAGAACCGGTGCGGGACACGTCAAACCACAGGCATCAATTGTCTTTTCCATTTTAAATCCTCTTGTTACTGAAGTTGTATTGTATTTGTCTGGTCCTGGGCCGTAAAGCCTATGAGCGCAGCCTCTTTCATCCCTTCGTCCCGTAATCTCTGCACCAGGACAGGTGCATCCTTTTCGCTGCAACCGATCAGCAGACCTCCCGAAGTCTGCGGATCATAGAGGATGTCACGCAGAACAGGGTCAAAACCGGTGGGTGCCGCAACCATGTTCTTTCTGAATTCCCTGTTTTTATGGGCGCCGGCCGGTACAAACCCCATCGAGCCGAATTCATATGCATCCCTTAGCACGGGGACCGTGTTTATCTGAATTGTTACACCCATGCCGGTCCCGCAGATCATCTCGGCCAGATGGCCGAGAAGGCCGAAGCCGGTTATATCAGTGCAGGCCGAAACGGTAAAATCGGCCATGATCTCCGCTGCTCTGCGGTTCAGGGTGGCCATCAGTTTGGTTACCAGACGAACGGTCGCAGGCGATGCCAGCCCTCCTTTGATGGCGGTATTGATTATACCGGTACCAAGGGGCTTGGTAAGCACCAGACAGTCTCCCGGACGAAGCCCCTGGTTGGTGCGAATTTTCATTGGATGGACAAAGCCGGTAACCGAAAGACCATACTTCAATTCATCGTCTTCGATGCTGTGTCCGCCGAGCAAAACAGTGTCTGCTTCCCGCAGGGCAGCGGCGCCGCCTGCCAGCATCTCCCGCAAAGGCTCCCGGCCCATCTTCACCATGGGATAGGCTACGATATTCATGGCGGTTTTGGGGATTCCGCCCATTGCATAGATATCGGAGAGGGAATTGGCCGCGGCAATCCGACCAAAGTCATAAGGGTTGTCGACGATCGGAGTAAAAAAATCCAGAGTCTGGATCAGTGCCAGTTCGTCGGATACGCGGTAGACCCCGGCATCGTCTGAGGTCGCCATCCCCACCAGCACGTTTTTATCGGTCGGAAACTCGATGCCGCCTATTGCCTGCTCCAGGTCCCCTGGAGAGAGCTTTGAGGCTCAGCCGCCGCCTTTGACGCAGGTAGTCAGCCGAATTGACTTATCTTGCATCTCTTCCCCCGGAGAGCGGACAAAGGACATCCTCTACCTCGAAAAGGTGTTGTTCTCCGCATAAGGGACATGGTGAAGTGAGACTGACTGTGCCCTGAAGCGCCTTTTCTCCGTTTTTATCCTCAACTATCCGGTGGCCCTGCTGGAGCGAGTAGGCCTCGGAGCTGAATTTCTCCTTTTTTATGGGGCAGGTAAAAAATAGGTTCATACCGTCACTTGCTATGCTCCGTCGTATATTGGTTCTGCCGTCGCCTGGCTAATACCGGAGCACCCAAGATGCTGCAATTACCGAGAAAAATAACCGCGGCGAGGATGCAGTTCAAGTGGAAAAAATCGAGGCTATGCAGGAAAAATCCTTCCTTGAAGGTCGATGCCGGAATGACCATCAGGGCATCCGGGTCAAATCCATAGACAAAAAAAAGCAGGATGACAAGGAAAATTTCCAGCGCAACGGTAACCCTTGCCGACACCCGCCATTTAAACAAGGTGCCGGCAGAAACGGCGATAACTGTCATAAGAGGCAAAAAAAGCCCGGTATTGATCCGCATCTCAAGCCAGATTGATCTGCCGGCAAATACCGACAGGATAAAACCGGCTAAAAGGCCGATGAAGGCAAGGTGCAAAATCTTCATACTATCCGGGCTCCGGCTGTAAAGAGACAGACACTAGATAAGCTGCAGGGTAACGATTACCCTGGTGCCATCGGTGGGCAGGACATCCTTGTTGCCCTTCATCGATACCTCTTTTCTTTTTTCAATGGCCCCGTAAGTATACTGGGCGTTGCTGACGATGCCCACCGGACAACTGTCAAAACAGAGCAGACAGCCGGTTTTCTTGCTGTTGGCAGTGGCCAGGTTGCCGCCGAACCGCATCTCGATGGGCATTTTGTTGGATTCAAGCACAACCTCATCAATACCATAGGATCTGTCGGCACCTTCCCAGGTTACGCTCACGGCAAAGGCAGACCCCTCTACCTTGGTCACTTCTTTGTTTTCCAGGGTCATGTTTTCACCGGCCTTTGCCTCGATGGCAAGCAGGGCATTGTAGAACGCAACTACAGGGACCAGCCCGCGCAGCAGGGATTTCTCACCGTTGCTGCCCATTGCATTGACGGCGAAGTGGCGGGTCGGCTGGTAGAACTATTTGCCGTTAACCTCGGCTAGAAAAGAGACCGATTGAGCCGCCTTATCGATAGCAATCGGGTGTTCTTTGGTCAAGGTGGGGACGGTCCGGGAAAAAGCGGACTGGAGAGGCAATAAAAGCAAAACGGTCAGCATGCAGAGTAGTTTGTTCATCATGGGTTCTCCTGAAAATAGAAAGGTTATTTGGAACTGGATCGTTCAACCCTGACTCTTTTTTGCTGGAACTTTTTGTAGCATACAGGGGCCAGGGAAACGAGCAGAATGAGCATTAAGCCGATAGCAAATTGGTACGTGATCTTCCCCTTGAACAGATCGAGCAGGGAACTTGAAAAAACGATAAAGGCGATGCAGGCAGGCAGCATACACAGGGCTGTGGCCAGGGCATAGGGCATGAATTTAATGCGGGTAAGGCCAAAGGCATAGTTCAACAGATTAAAGGGAAAGAGTGGAATCAGGCGGGTGAAGGCGACGATCTTCCAGCCGTGGTCCTCAACATTCTGATGCAGCGTGCGCCACCTGGGGCCGGACAGTTTGGCGTTGATCCAGCTTCCGGCCAAGTAACGGGATATGAGAAAGGCCAGGCAGGCGCCAGCCGTTGCCCCGATAATAGTATAGACAACTCCCCAGAAGGGACCAAACAGGATGCCCCCGGCAAAGGTCAGTGGTAGGCCCGGCAGAAAAAGAGAAGGTGCAATACTGTAGATCAGCATATAAATAAGAGGGCCGAGAACTCCTAAGCTGCCGATAAGGGTACGGAATTCGTCTTGATCCAGATATCCGCTTATGCCGCTTGTTCGTATCCCCCAGATCCCAGCGACAATGGCTACCAGCATAAGAGGCCGAAGGAACTTCCGGTTTTTTCCTTTTCCGGCAGCAGCCGGCTCAAAGGTGCGCTCTCTGGTCTTTGCCCCCGTACTTTTTTGCTGCAGCTTCTTTTTCAGCCGCAACCTGTTGAGATAGGTAAAGGGGGCTTTTGATACCGGCATCTTGCCGGCAAGGGTCTGTTCCGGCGCAAAGAGCAGGTCAAGGATGTGCACCGTCGGAGTAAGCCCATTGAGCATCCCGGCGCATCCGGCACAGTAGGTGACGATAGGGTCACCGTTAGCCTCGTGCCTGCGCCGCAGACCCCATTGCCCGGAAAGATCCTTGGCCACGCAGCCCACAGCACCTCCTTCGCCGCAGCAAAGCGTCCGATTTCCGGCATGATCCATTTCCCTGATTGTCAGACCATGGGAGCGAATGATCGATCTTGCGGCCTGGTGAATGGCGCTTTCCGTGCGGATGACGCAGGGGTCGTGAACCGTCACCGTACCGCCGATTTTTTCCTTTACGGTCATTGTGCCTGCCGCAAGATACTGGTAAACCGTTTCGACAGCCAGACCCCGACCATATTGGGAAAAGACCTTATAGCAGTTGGGGCAGGCCACGAGCACCTTTTTTACCCCGGCCTCAGCCAGATACCGGCACAACTCAGAAAACATCGCCTCGAAGTGTTCCTGTCGGCCCAGATCATGGGATGGTTTGGAGCAGCAGTCGAGTACAATGCCGATTTTGCCATCGTTTGCCTGAAGGTGCTGATATATCCTGCCGGTGGTTTTCGGTCTGGTGCCTGGCAGGGTGCAGCCGGGAAAAAAAACAGTATCGCAGCCTTTCGGCAGTGCATACCAGGTGTACCGTTTCGAGGTGCCTCTTTTTTCGTAGTTGAGCAGCCGGGCATGTTTGGCAATGCTTCCGCCTCCGGTGAGAAAGGCCTCTCGTCTCAGCTCGAGAAACATAGCCGCAGGGTCAATACCGGCAGGGCAGACAACCATGCAGAGACCGCAGAGACTGCAGGCAAAGGCCGCCGCCCTGCTTGCCTCCGGGGCGCTGCCATATCCTGCTGCGATATCTACGGGCAGCCCGTAATCTTGCAGGAATCGGCAATCTTTGCGGCAAAGACCACAAGCGGTGCATCGCTCGGCGATTGTTCGCACTGCGGCCGGCATCGTTTGAGTGATAGCAGAAAGGGTCTGTCTCTCAGAGAGATGATCTGCCGTTGACATGTTCATACAACTAACACCCCAAAAGGGGTAAGTTCCTTACAGGTTGCAAAGGGTAATGCCGCTGAGTGAAAACACCATATATCAAGACTTTTCCAATAAATCAAATCGGTAAAAACTATCCATGGCGGATAACGAATCAGGCTTGACGATCCCGGCGCCAGGAGTTTGCTGTCCCTGTGTCGGTTTTCAGCAAGCTGAATGGACTACAATTAAGAGGCCAGGGCGGTTACAGCATTTCCAGATAGGCCTCGATCCGCACCCGCAGCTGCTCCGTGTCGCTTTTTGCATAGTCGGTCTCCAGGTGCAAGGTAGGCAGATCGAAGGTGTCGCGGATAAATTCCTCCACGCGGAAGGCTTCGATATTGTAGGTATGACAGGCCTGCCAGGTGAGATCGATGACCCCGTCGACCGCAAATTCTTTGATCATCTCCTTCAGCAGGTCAAAACGGCCACTATTGGGACTCATAACCGAGCAGGGCGTCGCCAGATACTGCTCGGCGAGAGCATCCATGGGATCTTTCTGTTCGTCAATGACAAAGGCCTGCTTATACCCGGAACAGTTTTCGAAAGCGACTACGTTGCCGCCACACTGCTCGACTATCTTGACAACCTTGTCGCTGCCCAGGCCTACGGGAACGCCGGTGAGCAGGAGGCGTTTAGGTCTCATTTCCCGGTCGTTTTGTTTGCTGAGTTCCCCTTGGCCGGCCTCGGCGACCAGCTCTTCCATGAGGGCAATACCTTTTTCCTTGTCGGCCAGGAACCCGACCTTGAAGAGAAGTTCAAGCAGCATGGAACCGCTGAATGGAGCCGGGTCCGCTTTGTTCAGGTCCATAATGGCTTTTCGAACGATACGTTTCCGGTTCATGAGCCTGATGGCCGCCCGCAACCGCTGCTCGGTGATGGTAATTCCGCTCTGCTCTTCAACAATTTCCTTGAAACGCTCAAGTTCATAACGCCAGAGGGGCAGCGACGTAGCTGCGTCCTGATTTTGGGGCAGTTGCAGGACATGGGTGGTCTTATAGCGGGACAGGAGTTCGAACATCTTTTTTTTGCCGTCACAGGTGGTATCGCCTATGATCAGATCCGAAAACCGAAAAAACGGGCAAGTGTCGCTTGCTGCAAAACCGAAACTGCTTTTAATGAGGGGGCAGAGATTACGAGGTAAAATCTCCTCCGCTGCCGCAATGGGCTCGTTTCGGGTTCCACAGAGGGGCAGGGTGATGGCATCGGCCGCCACCGCTATTTCCATCGGTGAGTAGAGGCAGTAAAAACCGATTGCCAGGCGGCCGTTTGCCTTGGCCTGTTCTATTTCCAACAGGCTTTCCTCGGTTATCTGCTGCAGTTTGTTCATAGTGTTTTTGGTCATAGGGTATCCATTTTGTCTGTCAGTTTTTCCTGCTTAAATACATCGGAGTCTGAAGGTTTTTCAGAATGTCGTTCAACTCTTTCAGGTAGGCAAGGTAAGTGGAAGATTGCCGGTCTCTGGGTCTGGGCAGATCGACCACCAGGTCGTGGGCTATAGCCCCCATGGCGGTGGACATGACCAGAATACGATCGCTTAAGTACACCGCCTCTTCGCTGTCGTGGGTGACCATGATCACCGGTTTCGGGGTCCTTTGCCACAGGTTTTCGAACTCTTCCTGCAGGCTGTGGCGCATCTGGTAATCCACCGCGCCGAAGGGTTCGTCCATCAGCAGCACCTCCGGATCGGAGGCCAGGGCCCGGATGACGGCGGTACGTTGTTTCATGCCTCCGGATATCTGGCTGGGATAGAGGTTTTCCGAACCGGTCAACCTGGCAAGGTCAAGCAGTTGCCGGAACCTGTCCTGCTGCTGATTCTTGGGGATCTTCTTTTGTTGCATGGGAAAGAGGATGTTTTCTTTTACCGTCATCCAGGGAAAGAGGGCAAAATCCTGAAAAACAAAACCCCGGTCGGGTCCGGGGCGATCGATCTTTTGGCCGTTTAACCGGACGGTTCCGCCGTCCGCCTTTTGGAAACCTGCAATAATGGTGAGCAGGGTCGTCTTACCGCAGCCGGATGGTCCCAGCAGGCTGACGAATTCCCCGCCGTGAATGGCAATGCAGATATCCTGCAGTACCGTTCTCACCTGACCGCCAATACGGTAACTTTTGGAAATGTCATTTAATTGCAGATGCATTGCACGCTTTTATGGAAATCAGCTGACAAACCGCCAACGGGTGATCATCCGTTCCAGAAAGAGAATGGACAGGTCGATCAGATATCCGACCATGGCAGCCATTATCATCAGGGCAATCAGGAGAGGTGTTTCCATCTCCGTCTGTGCTTCAATCATAGAGAAACCGAACCCGGCACTCGTGGCGATAAACTCCGCTCAGATGACGCTCATCCACCCGGCACTGAGCCCAAGGCGCAGACCGGTGATGATGTCCGGCAGTGCACCGGGCAGGGTTACCCGGGAAAAGACACTCAATTGCCCGGCGCCCATGGAGCCTGCGGCGTGGTAATAATTCTGCGGCACCGCCCTGACGCCCGCCATGGTGTTGAGCAGGATGGGGAAGGTGGCGACCATGGCGATGAGGAAAAGGGTCGGGCCGTCTCCCAGGCCGAACCAGACAATGGTCAGCGGCACCCAGGCCATGATCGGTACCTGCCGCAAGGGGCCGATGACCGGATCGATCAGTTTGTAGACCGTATTGGAATAACCCATGGCAAAGCCGACGGGCACGCCGATAGCGATGGCAATACTCAGACCGATCATCACCCGCTTCAAGGTCAGTCCCAGGTTGCTCATGGTCTCCAGGTCCTGCAGGGCAAAAAACAATGCCTTGCAGGTCTGCCATGGAGAAGGCATTACCAGCTGATTGTTGTAGTAGGCCGCGGCAAGGTGCCAGAGCAGCAGCAGGGTGCCAAAGGCAATAAGCTGGTAGAGCTTCTTCTGCAGGTTGAGGCTGAACCGAGAGAGTTCTATTCTTGCCGGGGGGAGTTGAAAGGGCAGGTGAAACGAACCTTCATTTTTTTCCATTTTTCCACATCTCCAATAGTAATATCCGCAGAGACATAACTCCGCAACAGCCGTAAGAGGTTGTCGGCATCATCCATTTCCCGCACTGCCTGACCATAGGCCGACAAGAAGTTCAGCAATCGGCTGCTGCCCTGCAATGCTTTTTTATTGACCAGCACATAGGTGCAGATTTCCCGGTCCTTATCTGTGGCAGGGTTGAAATCTCCCGGCAGACTGAAGGCCCTGGTGATATCGACTACGGCTCCCTCGACCAAACCTCTGGCATAGGCAAAAGGAACGGCGGAGTGGAGCATGGGTACCGGCCTGCTCTCATCGCCGAAGCGCTGCCGGACCATCTCGAACTGGAACGCTCTCTTCTGCGATACTGCGATGGTGGGCCGGCGAAGATCGGCACCGGACCGGATGATGAAGATGTCCGAGTTCATCATTACCGGCCCGGCAATCGCAAAACGGCCATCTTTTGCCACCAGTTCCCTGGCAGCCTCGACGCACATAACGGCAATATCCAGTCGACCGGAACCCATGGCGTACTCGCTTGCGCCGGTACAGCAGTCATAGAGGCTATAGGGCTCAAAGCGATGAGCTTGAATCGCCCCGGTCGCCATCTTTTTCTCCAGCACGTACCTGGCCAGCAGCCCCGCTGCACCATCGGGCAGCCCCATGTAACTGGTTTCTTCCTGCCGGCAGCCTTTGCCCAAACCAAACAGGAACAGAACCGAAAGCGCCAGCAGTCCGATTGTGCAGCGACCGACTATCTTAAAAAACACCTAGGCCCGCAATCCCTCGGCTTTTTTCTTCCAGTCCGCATAGGACATGCCGCAGGGAAAGACCGGGTCGACTTCGTTTTTGATAAATTCGTCGAAAGCGGGTACGTCATTGCTTGCCAGAAAAGTGGTGTCAACAATGTCCGCATATTTGGGGGCACTGGGGAAGATCCCGAGCTCCAGGTTGTGGGAGACGGTTTCATTATAGCCTTCTTCTTCCAGGTTCCAGCGGAGTGTCCTGCTTTCACCGACCGTTTTTTTGTAGATAGTCATCAGCCCCACCTCATAGGGGACATGGTAGCTGTCGGCGAAGATTTGTGCTGCCTGAACAGGTTTGGTATAGATGTATTGCAGTGCCCGGATATGGGCGAGCACCATCTTTTGTGCGATTCTCGGGTGATCCTTGACAAAATTACGGTTCATCACCTGGGCGCAGCAGATTCCCCAGTTGCCGTTGGGAAAGACATCGAAGGTGCGGATGATTTTCCCGGTATCCTCGAATTCGGCCATGGACCCCCATGGATCGCAGCATTGGTAGGCGTCGAGCTGTCCGGTTTTAAAGGCCAGATATTCGTCCCGGTCGGTCATGACAAAATTCTGATAATGGGCGGCCTCCTTGGGGATGTTGTTCTGCATGGCATAGGTGACCCACCAGCCGTTGTTTTTCTCCGGCTTGGCCCCGAGGGCTATCTTTTTGCCCAGCAGGTCCTGGGGCTTGTTAATATCCTTTTTGGCTACGATGTACATTGAGCCGCCTTTGTGGTTATGGGCCACGGCCACCATGGGTGAACCTTTCAAAATGGCTTTGGTCATACCGACAAAACCGATATAGCCGACATCCATTTTACCGGCGGCCATGGCCTGGGGCACCTTGCCGTTGCCGACCACCTCGACATTGAGGCCCAGATCGGCAAAAATGCCGGCATCCCTTGCGACGGGAGCAGCTGTCATATGGTCGCAGTCATAGTATCCCAGGTGCACCACATAATCGTCTTCGCCTTTGCCGAGTATAAGGTTCGGAAAGCCGATACCGACAGCGGCTGATGCACCTAATATACTTGCTCCCTTAAGAAATCTTCGTCTAGTGATGTCTGTTGGTTGATTCATTCTCAATCCTCCTGCACTGTTTAGAATTGTTTTTCAAAGCCGTCTAACAACAGTCTTCCATGCCCTCACCAAACAGATCCGTCAGTTTTCCGTTCTCGACACGAAAAATCGCATAGCCGACCTTAGCACCCTTGCGGCCCTGGAGGATGAACTCAAGAGGTGGTTTTTTATCGATGTCTTTGAACTGGATGGTCTGATCGGCAACAGGTGCAGGGACTGCGTTGGTTTCCTCTACGTTCAGTTTTGAGCAGCAAATAACGGTCATCCGGTTTTGGCCTGTCGCTTGTCTGTAGATGACGATCAGGTCCTTTTGGCCGTTATTGTCCAAGTCGGCCTCGGCATATTTGAGAATCGTCTCACCGGGGTGATTGCCGGCAAAATATTGCATTAATTTGTTGCCGGTCAGAACCGATGGCGTGAACTCCTTCTGATCTCCTGCCGGCGAAAGGTTGCTGTCGGAGCAGCCATAGACCGTAAGCAAAGGGAGAATCAGGATCATTTGCAGCAACAAAAACCTGATGGTCTTCATACCTCAACCTTCTGCCTCTGCCTCAGCCAAAAGGTACGTGCCCAGGGTTTGTAGGCTCTAAGAAAGAGCAGCAGGATGACGATGGAACAGACGAGTTGGATCGGTTCCGGCACCGAGACGATCAGCCAATTTGCCAGTCCGACCGCATTTCGACCCTTATCCAGGTTGTAGAAGGGCACAAAACCGGGCAAGAGGTATTGATTGGCCAGCCAGCCGATGACGAGCGAACAAAGGACCACAAGACTGCTGTAGATTATTACCGCACGCTTGCCGATCATTTTATAAATGCTGATTAATTCAGGAAGGTTGGTTGCTGCCCCGGTCATGAGAAAAGTAATGGCCACCCCGGGTGCTGCTCCCGATGCCACCAGGGCGGCAACCAGAGGGATATGACCCACTGCGCAGACGTAGATCACTGAACCGAGCAGGGCGATGCCGAGAATGGAGATCATGCCCGGATTGCCCAGATAGCCCTGAATCAGATGCTGAGGGATGGCCACGATCAATATTCCGGCCAAAAAGACGCCCAGGACGATATACTTGCCCACCATAGTACCCAGTTCAAGCATTCCCCACCTGAGACCGAGCTGCAGCTTTGCCCCAAAGGATATATTTTCTTCACCTTCAAGGCTGGCAGATTCGCTCCCGCCATCCATTCCGGCTGCGTGGATTTCATCACCGGCCATGAGATTGCCGATCATACCGATCAGCACAGGTACCAAAAATCCCGCAGCCAGGTAAATGGTAGCAATTTGGGGACCGAGCAGGCCGTAGGCCAGCAGGATCGCCGCCGGGTTTATTATAGGGGTGGCAACCATGAAGGCCAGGGTGGGACCGAGATAGGCCCCGGTGTAGTACATGCCGAGGCCCAGGGGAATCACCCCGCAGCTGCAGATGGGCAGCAGCATTCCGGAAAGGGTCGCCTTTATCACCGCCGAAAGGCCTCTGTTGCCCAAAGCCTTCTGGAATCCCGCCGGATCGAGAAACTGCCGCAGCAGGCCGGCCATGAGAAAACTGGTTACCAGCCAGGGAGAAACATCGCCCAGAATATCCCAGGTCGTCATCAAGATATCCGAAATCAGCCGCGGTATCATGGTTACGCTTCCACGGCCTCGCTTATGGCCTTTTCGATCACTTCCCTGGACAGGTTCTGGTATTTTTTACTGCCGTTGATGATCATGGTGCCTTTACTGACCATGCCGTATTTTTTCAGGTAGCTGAAATCCTTGCCGGCATAGTAGATGGAGACGGTAACCCTGTCGCCGAATCGGGCGGCGATGTTTTTTATGTTGTCGCCATGTTCGTCGCAACAGGCACAGGTATTGATGAATTCCACTTGAACCGTATTCATGACACTATTCCTCTGCTGGAGTTGTCCTAGGACATTAAGGGAACGAAAAAACGCGATCCGAACTCAACGGCCTGCTGCAGAGTGAATATCTCCCTGTTGTCCTGGTCCTCAGCCAGCCACTGCTTTGCCACTTCGCCGTCTTTTAAAAACATCATCTCCATACACAAACTGTTGGCACAGCAGGAACAGGAGCTGGCCGCACCCCAGACGATGCCGAACCGTATATCCGCCGCTTCCTCCGGATTTTTGATTGTCTGTCCTGCCTGCCTGATGGAAACGGGGGCTCCGGTGACCCTGCATTTCGAGGAAATGTGGGTATCCATATCAAACATCGGACTTACCGCCAGGGCATCCAACGCACACATGGCATTGACTTGGTGCCCGTTGACATGAATTTTATGCTCCCGTTCCTCCATGGTAAAAGGATAGGCGCCTATCGGCTCCCCGTTCTCGGAAAAGACCACCATGTCATTTTCCTGCAGGGTGTTGACGGCCTCATCGATACTACCGACATGTCGGGCCATTTCATCTTTTGTGAGGATCCGGCCTTGATCCACGAAGGATCGCAATACCTTCTGGTGTAAATCTTTCACCTCCCGGCCGCATGCCTCCTGTTTATCTTTTAAGGGCAGTACACTTATCAGGCGGGTCAGGGCTTTTTCGACTTTCATGGTTTGCTCCGTGGGTATTATTGTATCATTTACGTTTTCGGTCAAAGGATGACGTTGCAGGGCAACGTGTTCTAGGGCCAGCAGGGCGGCGCCAAAAGCACCTGTTAATTGTGGCTCTGCAGGCAGGAGAATCTTTCGGCCGGATTTCTCTGCAAGCAGTTTCTGCATACAGGGATTTTTCGCGACGCCGCCGGTAAAGACAATATCCCCTCTTGGGGCGACACGATTGATCATTGCGGCCACCCGGCGAACCACGCTACTGTGCAGGCCAAGGGCGATTTGGTTGCGGTTCTGCCCTTTGGCAATGAGGGAGGTCACCTCGGATTCGGCAAAAACAGTGCACATGGAGGAGATGGTTATATCCTGTTCGGCCGACAGAGCCTGCCTGCCGAATTCTTCAATGGAATAGCCCAGGGCACCGGCCATGACCTCCATGAATTTTCCAGTACCGGCGGCACAGCGGTCGTTCATCTCAAATTTTACCACCTTGCCCCCGGCTGACAGGGCAATGGCCTTGCTGTCCTGTCCGCCTATGTCAAGGACGGCCGGAGCCCCCGGGAAAAGTGCCAGAGCCCCGCGGGCATGGGCCTTGATCTCGGTGACCGTTGGAGTATCAAAGGACAGCTCAAAAAGGTTGCGGCCGTACCCGGTGGCCATAATCCGATCAAATCGGGTCCCGTTGAGGAGTTTGCCGGCCGCCTTCATCGGATCAAAGCCGGTATCGGTCTGCAGCTTGTCCACTATGTTCCCTGCTTCATTGAGCACCACTAGCTCAACGGTGCGTGAGCCGATATCGATACCGGCAAACCGGATACTCATCTTCTTCCCTTCAGATCCTTCCCCTGGCCGTTTTCACCTGTGAGGAGTTAAGAAAATACTATTCGTATACTACGCTGCAGTATGTCTAAGGTTTTGATATTGTTATCAAGAAGGATAGGTACAACAGAATTTATCGATCTGTCAAATTGGTTGTTTCTATGAATAGTCGTTGTCTCTGAGGTCTTTCCTATGGACACGTGATCCTCATTGACCAACGTATCCTGCCGCCAGGGCAAGACGCGTTGCTTGCGGACCGATCCAGGCGAGCACCGCCACAAAGACACTGTCTACACAGACAGTTGTGTCGCTAAAAATAGGATTTTCCGATCTTGAGAATATTATCAATCTATAATAAAGATTGGATTTTATAATCAAGACAGAATATTGATGTCCTCTGCATGATCATAGTTCTCACTGGAAAACCTGCCGCAATACAAAATACATAGTGCAATGGCGGTGATACATATTTTGCCGCTCATCAAAAAGGAGTCGGCCATGGTTGATCAAAAACCGGCAATTTGCCGTATTTGTAAGGAGGGATGTGGTCTTCTTGTCTCCAGAACGGCAGCCGGCCTGGAGATCAAGGGGAATCCCGAGCATCCTGTAAGCCGCGGCTTCGCCTGTTTTCGCGGCACCCGGTTTGGCCATGTTCATGACTCTCCCGATCGCCTTACCTCCCCGCTGCTCAAAACGAAATCGGGCTGGAACCCTATTCCTTACAGGATTGCTGTCGATATTCTTGCGGAAAAAATCAGGGCTGGCCAAGAGAGTTACGGTGCTGAAAGTCTGTGCTTTTATAAAGGCGAATCTTTGAAACACCAGGAGAGTACGGCCTATCTCCGCCATCTCTGCAATGGATTGGGCTCGCCCAATTATCACTCTGTCGGCAGTATCTGCCATTATGCCATGGCGCTTGGGCACGGTCTTACCTACGGGGGCATTCCCACTCCTGATTACGGGCGTGTGAAGTGTATCCTGGTCTGGGGATGCAATCCGGCCAACTCGCTGCAACGCAATTACATGCGTTTGCGAGAAGCTAAGGAAAACGGCACGAAAATAATTGTCATCGATCCGTCTGAGAGCGGTACGGCCAGGATCGCCGATCTGCACCTGTCCGTTCGGCCGGGGCGCGATGGTTTTCTTGCACTGGCCCTGCTCAAACGGTGTGCAGAACAAGAGTGCTTTGCTCCCGATGCCGCTTCCTCCGTTGGCTGGCCGCAGTTGCGGGAAGAACTGGCTTCCTTGTCTCTCGATTATCTGCTTGACCAGGCCGACATCGATCTAGCCCGGTTTAATGGCGCGGCAGAGCTGCTGATGCATAGCGGCCCCACCTGGATTCAAACCGGGCTTGGCCTGGAGCTGCAGCCGAGCGGTGTTCAGACCGTCCGGGCCATCGCCTGTCTGCAAGCCCTCCTCGATCCTCTCTGCCGGCCTGCCACTCCCTGGGGGAAACTCCCTCCATTGCCGGGAAGCGGCAGCTGTCCCCGCATGGGTTCTCCGGTTGGCGAGAGCGAGTTTCCGCTCTTTACCGACAGAATGAAAGAAGGTCAGGCCATGCAGCTGCCGGGTGCCGTTCTGCACAATACGCCGTATCCTGTGCGGACAATGCTGATCACCGGAGCCAATCCGATGCTGACCTTTCCCAATCCGGCGCTTTTTGGCGAAACTCTTCAAGGCCTTGATTTTCTGGCAGTTTTCGATCTATTCATGACTGAAACAGCCAAGCAGGCCGATCTGGTACTCCCGGCGGCCACCCATTTGGAGTTCCACGAACTGCATGACTATGCCGCTGTCGGGCAACCGTATCTGGGCCTGGTGCAGCCGGTGGAGGATTCAGGCAAAGGATGGCCTCTGTGGAAACTGGTATTTGAACTGGCTGGGCGTCTGGACTTAGGCGCCTTGTTCCCCTGGCAGGATAATCGTCAGGCGCTGACTGAACGGATGGCCGGGAGCGGTATTGAGTTTAAGGACCTAGCCGAAAGAAGAAGTCTTACGGCACGATATGCGGTGCCGGAAGTTGAACCGGGTATCTGGCGGACGGTTGACGGCAAAGTACAGTTTCGTTCGCAAGAAATTGAAAAAACCGGGCAGCAGGGCATACCATCTGCCGGTTGTTTTATTCCGCCGCTGGACGGTGGAGATACCTTCTCCTTTTATTTGAGTACCGGAGATCGTATCGCCGTATATCAACACAGTCAGTTCCGCAATATCCCGCAATATTGTAAGCAGGTCCCGAAACCAAGCCTGGAGATGCATCCTGCTGCCGCAGCCAAGCTGTCCATTGACGAAAACGAAATCGTCACCTTGTCCACCCCGTTCGGTAGCCTGGACGTTGCCGTATCTTGCTCTGAGGAGATGCGAAAAGACTGCCTGCGGCTGGCTCACGGCTGGAGTGAGGCCAATGCCAATATTCTCGGGACATTCGATTATCTCGATCCCATTTCAGGTTTTCCCTGGTTGAAGGCCATTCCTGCAGGGATAGCAAAAAAAGGTGCAGCCTGATGTCGATACTTGCAGCGCTTGATACCATGTCCTGCCAGGAGCGTATGCAAGCCCTGATCAGGAGCGAGACGCCGGACAGAGTGCCGTTTTCACCCATGGCTCTTGGTTTTGCCGCGAAGACTGCCGGGATGGATCTGGGCCAATTCTATCGCTATCCGGAAAAGGCCTATCAGGCAGGGCTGGGCCTCATGACGGCCTATCCCTGGATGAATACACGTCCCACGTACGGTTGGGCCGAACGCGGCGCCTGGGAATTCGGGGGAGATATCATCTGGCCCGATGGCGATCGCTATCCGGCGCCTATTTCTCCTCACCCGGTCATCAGTAAACCCGAGCAAATCGAAGACCTCGAAATTCCCGACCCATTGACTGCGGGGATGAACCCGCTCATCGCCCGTTTTAACCAACTGTCGCGGAGCCATGGTTTTCCCGCGTCTCTCCCCGGCGGAACGCCTACCACCATCACCTCTTGTGTTCTCGGGACCAGTAATTTTCTCAGATGGACACTGCGATACCCTGAGGCGGTCCACGTCATGCAGCGAAAGGCGACCGACTTCATAATCAAATCGGCCCGGCAGACCATTGAATATCATGGGATTGAAAACTGCAGTGTCTTCAGCGGCCTGCCCCTGGAGTCCAACCAGCTCATTTCAAGGGAGGTGTTTACGGGTTTCTGTAAACCCTACATTACAGAAATCTTCACATTATACAAAGAGCAGGGTCTCAAGTCGGTCATGGTCCATCTTTGCGGCAATCATACCCTCAATCTGCCGCACTGGAAGGATATCCCATTGCCCGTAAGGACCATATTCTCTATCGGCCGAGAGATGGATATGGCTACAACTTCCAGCCAGCTTGGGGCCGACTATATCCTGGCCGGCAACCTGGATAACTCGATCCTACAGGCCGGGACACCCGAAGAAGTCTATCTGGACGTAAAACGCAGCCTTGCCGAAGGAATGAGGCATCCGGGAGGATTTATTCTTATGCCATCCTGCGAATTGCCGCCATGCACGCCTTTACGAAACGTAGAAGCCATTGAACTGGCCATCGCTGATCATGGATTCTACCGGCATCCCTGAAAGATTTATTTTGGAGCGCAGAGCATGAAAATTCAGATTGAAGGCCTCTCCAAGAGCTTTGCCAAAAACGGCAATGGCGGTGACCAGGAGGTACTGACCGATTTGAGTCTGGAGGTCCGTTCCGGGGAGTTTCTCTCCATCGCCGGGCCGAGCGGCTGTGGGAAATCGACTCTTTTGGAGATCGTGGCCGGGCTGCAGCAGCCCAGCCGGGGACGTATCACCATCGATGGCCTGCCCCTGGAACAGAGCCAGTGCAACCGTGCAATCGTCTTTCAGCAATACGGTCTGTTTCCCTGGCTATCGGTGAGTAAAAACGTCGAATATGGCCTGAAAATTCGTGGAATATCAAAGAAAAAGCGCCGCCAGGCCAGTGAAAAATATATCCATATGGTGCATCTGGATGGCTATGAAGATTACTATCCCCACGAGTTGTCCGGCGGCATGCAGCAGCGTGTGGCGCTGGCCCGTTCCCTGGCCACCGAACCGGATGTGCTGCTTCTTGATGAACCCTTTGCCGCCCTGGATGTCTTGACCAAAGAGAAGTGCGCCCAGGAACTCCTCGGCATCTGGCAGGAGACGAAACTCACCGTGCTGTATGTGACCCACGATGTAACCGAAGCAGTGCTGCTCTCCGACAGGATCGTCGTGCTCGGCCGGCCGCCGAAGAATATCCGCTCTGTGCTGGATGTTGCCATTGCCAGACCGAGGACACTGGCGGCGAAACTGGGAGATCAATTCCGCATCCTCGAACACCAGGCCCGAACCGCGATCAACGATGAAGCGATTGCCGGTGAACGGTGCATGGCATGAAAAGAGGTTCTTTTAATCTGCGCATGTGCAACATGCTGCTGCGGAAACTGGCTCTGCCCATTCTGGTAATCGTTTGCTGGTATGTGGCCACGACTTTCTGGTCCATTCATCCAATTATCCTGCCAAAGCTGCAGGCGGTTGCTGGCGATTTTTGCAATTATGTCCAAAACGGAGAGCTGCTGGAACACACGGTGATCAGCCTGCGGCGTTGCCTGGTTGGTTTAGTCGGCGGTTCGGCACTGGGTATATTGATGGGCATACTGCTCGGCTGGAACAGGTATCTTGAGGAACTCTTCGATATTGCCGTCAATTTTACCCGAGCCATCCCGAAAACTGCGCTCGCCCCTTTATTCATCGTCTGGTTTGGCTTCGAGGAAATGCCCAAGGTTCTGTTGATTGGTTTGGCATCGTATTTTTACACCCTTATTCCGACCATTGAAGGGGTAAAAAATGTTGATGCACTCTACATCAAATCGGCACGGTCCCTCGGTGCCAATGACCGGCAGATTTTGCTCTCGGTTGTGATTCCGGCAGCCATGCCTGCCATGTATGCCGGGCTGCGTCTGGCAACGGCAACGGCCATGGTCGTGCTTGTTTTTGTCGAGATCCTGTCCGGCAACAGCGGTCTCGGTTATCTGTTGGAAATGTCCCGTTCGAGCCTCAACATGTCGACCATGTACATGACACTGGTCGTGCTTGGTGTTCTCGGCTTCGTGCTCGACTGGCTGGTGCGTCGATCTGAAACCTGGCTGATGCCATGGCAGAAGGGACGGACCATTTCTTCATAACAATTTACCAAGGAAACCCGATTCATGAAAAATTTTGCTCGCTCCATTGGTTGTATCGCAGTCGCATTCGTTTTTCTCTTTCCCAGTCTTGCTCTTTCAGCGGAGAAAGACTCCATGCGTGTTGTCTATTCGGCATTTGATTTCACCCTGGACTTTCAGGTCGCACTGGAAAAGAATTTTTTTGCCGAGGCGGGGCTCGATCTCACGCCGGTGACTATTCAGGGCGGTACTGCCAATATCATCTCCACCCTGTATAAAGGCGATGTCAACGGCTGCTTTCTTGCCTCTTCCGGCGCGCTCGTCAGTGTCGGTAAAGGTATCCCCCTGGTCCAGGTTGCAGGGATAGGCATCCAGACTTTCGATTTCTATGTCCGCAAGGATTCTCCCATAAATTCAATCAAGGACTTCGAGGGAAAGAAAATAGCAAACTTCCCTAAACCCTCCGGCCCCTGGATGGCCTTGCAGAACGATCTCGATGAGCAAAACATTCAGGCTAATGTCATCTTCATGAAATCCTACAGTTCCATGCTTTCCTCCCTTCTCACCGGCCAGCTGGATGCAGGCATTTTTACCCCGTATGTCCTGGCAGGCAATGAGAAGTATCTGAGGAAGGTTCATACCTGCGCTATCAGCAAGTACCTCTACAATTCGTGTGGCTGGTGGTTCAAGCGGGAATTTATCGAGGCCAACCCGGCCGCAATTGAAAAATTCGTCCAGGGCCTGACAAAGGGTCGTGAATTCATTCGTGATTACCGGAAGGAGGCGATTGCTATCCTGGTGAAAAACAGCAAGCTCAACCCGGCGGATTTCAAGGAAGACATCTTTTTACCCCGTTTCGACCTGCCGGTGACCATCTATCAATACGGACTGGAAAAAACCAACGAGACTATCATGAAATACGGCCTCATCGATACTAAACTCGATGTAGCCGCCATGGTGGAGCCGAGGTTTGCCAAGGTTGTTGATCAACCGTATTAAACTTTTCAATATTGATGGCGTCGTAAAAACTGCCCAAAGGGCATAGCAATCTTCACCTTCTTCGT
>Ga0210123_1000036_pt1 | contig 74809 bp, 64 predicted proteins | sample Muzzi_PWB_D2_FD_185535 | JGI IMG/M metagenome (GOLD analysis project Ga0210123, IMG submission 185535) | Wetland microbial communities from San Francisco Bay, California, USA, that impact long-term carbon sequestration - Muzzi_PWB_D2 (SPAdes) | ecosystem: Environmental > Aquatic > Marine >... | reverse complement strand
CTTCTTCGGAGCCGCTTTCTTCTTCGGAGCCGCTTTCTTCTTCGGAGCGGCCTTCTTTACAACGGCCTTTTTCCGGGGTGCAGTTTTCTTTACGGGCGCTTTTTTAACCGTTGTCTTTTTTGCAACGGCTTTTTTCTTGACCGTAGCCTTTGACTTTACTGCTTTCTTTTTTGCCACCATGTAAACTATCCCCAGGTACGGCTATCTCAACACATTGTTTAAATTAGAGTTTTCTGTTTGCCATTAGCTGTTTGCGGATATTGAAACAGCCGGTAAATGGCTACAGGGCCGTTATTTATACGCCACTTTATCGATTAGTCAAGAACGGAAACCGGTATAAAACAGGCATTTTACAATGCCGCAGGCATGCGCTAATCGTGCCTGCATTCAAACACGGGTTATATAAAGGAAGCTTGTTACATGAAATCGAAACTTGAGGCGCTCTTGCTGGATGTGGATGGAACCCTTGCAGATACCGAGGAGGTCCACCGTCAGGCCTTCAACGCGGCCTTCGCGCACGCCGGGCTGGACTGGGTCTGGGGGCCGTCCCTGTATCATGATTTGCTCTCGGTCACCGGCGGCAAGGAGCGCATTCGTTACTACCTGGGCCGGGACCGGCCAGATGTGATCCTGCCGGATGATGCCGATGGCTTTATTGCGCATCTGCATCAGAGCAAGACGGAGTTCTATGTCGGCAGTCTTGCAGACGGTACCGTGCCGTTGCGGCCGGGTGTCGAACGCCTGATCAGGGATGCGAGGGCACATGGTCTGCGGCTGGCGATTGTAACGACCACTTCTCCGGAGAATGTCACCGCATTGTTCGAGCACAGCTTTGGCGATCATGTCGCGGACTGGTTTGACGTGATCGCGGCCGGTGGGGTCGTGCCGAACAAGAAGCCGGCGCCGGATATCTACGAATATGCCCTGTCGGAACTGGGCCTTCCCGCCGGGCAATGTATCGCGATCGAGGACTCGGCCAATGGCCTGGCATCAGCCCTGGCGGCCGGCGTCGTGACATTGATCACAGTAAACCGCTATACAGCAGACCATGATTTTTCCGGGGCGGTGGCTGTGCTTGACCATCTCGGCGAGCCCGCCATGCCGTGCCGCTTGCTGCACGGTGATTTGCAGCCCGGGCCGCTTGTCGACACCGGGTACCTGCAAAGACTGCATGCCCGTTGCCAGGCAAACCGGGCATGAGAATTGCCGATCGCATGGCGTTCATTCAGCCATTCCATGTCATGGCACTGCTCGCCCGTGCCCGTGAACTGGAGGCGGCCGGCCGTTCGATTATCCACATGGAAATCGGCGAGCCGGATTTTGCATCGCCGCAACCGGTGATTGATGCCGGCATCAAGGCCTTGTCAGAAGGGTATACCCATTACACGCCGGCGACCGGCCTGCCGGCATTGCGTGAGCGGATTGCGGCATTCTATCTCGATCGATATGGCGTCAAGCTGGCCCCCGGGCGCGTTATCATCACGCCGGGTGCCTCGGTCGGCCTGCAGCTTGCGCTTGCCGTACTCGTGAATGCCGGTGACAAGGTGTTGATGGCGGACCCGGGTTATCCCTGCAACAGGAATTTCGTCTACCTGTTAAACGCCGAGCCGGTCGGCATACCCGTGGACGCGACCAGCGGCTATCAGCCCTCTCTCGAGCAGGTGGAGCAGCACTGGTCGCCGGCCGTTGCAGCCCTGTTGCTGGCATCACCCTCGAACCCGACCGGAACACTGCTGCAACAGGCAACGATCAGGCGCTTGTTTGAGTACGTCAGCGCACAGGGCGGCAGCCTGATCGTGGACGAGATCTATCATGGGCTGACCTATGGTGTAGAGGTCGGGACGGCGCTTGCCGTTTCCGACGGCTTGTTTGTTATTAACAGTTTTTCCAAGTATTTCGGGATGACAGGCTGGCGGCTTGGCTGGATGGTGGTGCCGCCGGATTACGTGCAGGACATCGACAAGCTGGCGCAGAACCTGTTCCTTGCCGCGCCGACCATGGCGCAACATGCCGCCATCGCGGCTTTTAGTGAAGAGAACATTGCCATTCTGGAAACGCGCCGGCACGAGTTTCGCAAGCGGCGTGATTTCCTGCTGCCAGCCTTGCGTGAACTCGGCTTTGATATCCCGGCCACCCCGGAGGGGGCCTTTTACCTGTATGCCGATTGCAGCCGGTTCAGTGAAGACAGTTATGCCTTTTCAAATCAACTGCTGGAGGAGGCCGGTGTAGCGATCACGCCCGGTGTGGATTTCGGCAGCAACCGGCCGGAAAGGCATGTGCGTTTCGCCTATACCACTTCGCTGGAGAATTTGCGCGAAGGTGTGCGGCGCCTGGGTGAGTATTTAAACCCCTGATCTCGTTGTTGCCCGGGGAAATCGCGCCTTGCAGGCGCGATAGATTCACCGCTTGAGCTGCAGCTATGAATGGTTTGATTGCGCAGGACTCATTGCCTTGAGCTCCCCGACCCACATCGCCGCTGCGCCCGCAACGGATACCGGCATGGCGAAGAAATTGACCACCGGGATCATTGTCATCAAGAGGGAGCTGCCGCCAAAGCCCCAGGACAGCAGCTTGCGCTGGCGCAGCAATTTTTTCTGTGCGGAGAAATGCAGCAGGTGATTGGCCATCGGGTAATCAAGGTACTCGATGGTCAGCATCCATGCGCTGAACAGCGCCCAGAGAAACGGCGCGGCCAGGTTGATGCCCGGGATCAGGAACAACAGTCCCAGCGGGATTGCGCGCACAATGAAATAAAGCAGTTTGCGCAGTTCGGAGGCAATGCTCGGCAGCAGGTCCTTCATCAATGCCTTCCAGCCGCCGGTGTCGATCGGTTGCCCGGTCAGGTGTTGCTCGACCGCCTCGGCCAGCATGCCGTTAAAGGGCGCCGCAATCAGGTTGGTTATCATCGAGAAGCTGTAAAAAATAATCAGTACGCCGGCGATGGCAAACAGGGGCCAGAGCAGGTAACGCAGCCAGTCCAGCCAGGATGGCAGGTAGCCCAGCAGCGCGTTAATCAGGATCTCCAGCCAGTGGCTGATGCCGAAAATGGCCCCGGCAAACACGCTGGTGCTGATCAGCAGGGGGATGGCCACGTAGCGGCGCAGGCCGGGTTGGCGAATAAGCCGCAGTCCTTCGAGCAGGTAATATGCGCCTGAGTGGTTCTTTTTCATGTCTCTTTGTTCCATTTATTTGTGGGTGTTATTCCTGTCGCGCCTGCGAGGCGCTCCTACAGGTTGACCAGCCGCTGTAGGAGCGCCTCGCAGGCGCGACAGGAAATTATACAGGCGGCGATTACTGGTGTGGTCCGCCGCTGCGTGCCAATAATGCCGCACCATAGGCGGCTTCCTGGTGCTCGGCGGCGACCACCGGGATGCCCAACCGCTGTTCGCGGATGGTACGCCAGGCGCGATTCGCGGCGCCGCCCCCGGTGGTGATGATTTTTCCGGGCCAGGGGGCGCCCAGTTCCGCGAGTCGCCGGTAGCCGGTTTTTTCAATGGCCGCGATGCCTTCCAGCATACCCTGGAAAAAAACGGCATCTTCAGCCGGGCGTGGATCCAGGCGCGGTGCGAGTTGCGGGTCATTGACCGGAAAGCGCTCTCCCGCGGATACCAGTGGATAGTAATCCAGTCCGGTTGGCCGGTCCGGTTGCAACAATTCCGTCAGCCGCCTGATTTCATCCGTGCTGAAATAGTGTTGCAACACCGCGCCACCGCTGTTGGAGGCGCCGCCGACCAGCCAGTGATTGCCGAGGCGGTGACTGTAGATGCCATGCCCGGGGGCAAAAACCGCTTGTGCAGACAGCACCTTCAGTACCAGCGTGCTGCCCAGGGACGTGACGGCTACACCCGCCCCGGCACCCGTTGCCATGAAGCCGGCGGTGCTGTCGGTCGTGCCACTGACCACGCGTGTCCCGGCGGAGAATCCCCAGCGCCGGCACCATGCGTCGCTCAGCTGGCCGATGGTCTGACCTGCCGGAACCACCTCCGGAAACAGGGAGCGTGGAATATTCAGCTGTGCCAGCCACTCCGGCCATTTCCGCCTGATAATGTCATAGCCGAGTTTCAGGGCATTGTTTTCATCGCTGATCCCGTAGCGGCTGCTCAGGCGGCCCAGCAGCCAGTCCGCCTGGTGCAGCGCATAACGTGCCCGTTTTCCTGCCGGGGTCTGTGCCAGCCACAGCAGTTTTGCGAGGCTGGCGCTGGCGCCATGGGCGGCGCACTCCTCAGGCACGATGCGGGCCAGCTGCAGAGCCTCGCTGAGCGCGCGTGTATCGTTGTACATCAGTGCCGGGGTCAGCGGTTTGCCTGTGGCATCGCAGCAGAGCAGGGTTGCCGAGGTACCGTCGATGGTGATGGCATTAATCGATGCCATCGGGACCCTGTCGGTCAGCTGATCGAGGGTTTCGGCGAGCGCCTGCCACCAGCATTCAGGGTCCTGCTCGACGGCAGGGCCCTGGCGCTCAGGGGGCGGCAGCGGGACCCGGGTTTCCGCCCGTATCCGGGCCTCGGCATCGATGACGCAGCCGCGACAGGCCGAGGTACCAAAATCGATGCCCAGGCTGAGTGTCATGCGCCTTCCCGGGGGGTGGGTGGTTTATGGGTGGTTTTCATCAAAAAAGCGGACTCGCGCAAAGACGCAAAGGCGCCAGGAAAATCAAAAATTGCCACAGAGGGCACAGAGGACACAGAGAAAATCGCACCTATTCAGTATCAGATTGCCTCTTAAAAGCTGGTCTATTACTACAAATTATTGGCTTGCATTTTCTTTCCGGTGCGCACGGCGCACCCTGCATTTGACTTGAGAACTCTGTGTCCTCTGTGCCCTCTGTGGCTTTGGTCTTGTTTTCCTTGGCGCCTTTGCGTCTTTGCGCGAGCCTGGGTTGTTTACATATATAAAAACAAATAGTTATGAGATCTCCACGGCGGGCTGCGGGGTCCAGCCCGGCTGGCGGTGCTCGACGACCACATCGGTATAGATACCGCCACGCACATAAAACTCGGCCCGCAGGCGCATGAAGCGCGGCTGGCAGGCCGCGACCAGGTCATCGAGAATGCGGTTGCTGACGTCCTCGTGAAACGCGCCCTCATTGCGGAAGGACCAGACGTAGAGCTTCAGGGACTTGAGTTCGATGCACAGCTGGTCAGGGATGTATTCAAGGTGCAGGGTGGCAAAGTCCGGCTGGCCCGTTTTCGGGCACAGGCAGGTGAATTCCGGCACCCGGATGTGGATGCTGTAATCACGCTTGGGGTGTGGACTGGCAAAGGTTTCCAGATCCTTGCTGGGTAGGGTTGACATAGGCCTGAAGGGTACGGGCACAAGATGATGTGTGCAAGTACCTGAGAACAACAAAGGCTTGTATTTTTAGACCTTGATCGGGTACTCTCACCGTCCATGCAGTTGACCAAAATCAAGCTGGCGGGTTTCAAATCCTTCGTCGATCCGACCACGATCTACATCCCCGGTAATCTCGTTGGTGTCGTTGGCCCGAATGGCTGCGGCAAGTCGAATATCATCGATGCCGTGCGCTGGGTGATGGGCGAGACCTCGGCCAAGAATCTGCGTGGCGAGTCCATGGCGGATGTTATTTTCAACGGTTCGACTGCCCGTAAACCGGTCGGTCATGCCAGCATTGAACTGGTGTTCGATAATTCCGATGGCGCCATCGGCGGCGAATACGCCGGTTACAGCGAAATCTCCATTCGTCGCCAGGTCTCTCGTGACGGGACGTCCAATTACTTTTTGAACAATACGCGTTGCCGGCGTCGTGATATCACCGATATCTTCCTCGGCACCGGACTCGGTCCACGCAGTTATTCGATTATCGAGCAGGGCATGATTTCCCGTTTGATCGAAGCCAGGCCGGAAGACTTGCGCGTATTCCTGGAAGAGGCGGCAGGCATCTCCAAGTACAAGGAGCGCCGGCGCGAGACCGAGAACCGTATCCGCCATACGCGTGAAAACCTTGACCGCCTGAATGACCTGCTCGAAGAGATCGACAAACAACTCGACAAGCTGAAGCGACAGTCGCGTGCAGCGGAACGCTACAGGGAACTCAAGGAAGAAGAACGCCAGGTCAGGGCGGAGTTGCTGTCCCTGCGTTATAACGCAATGCACGAAGAAAGCACACAGCGCCAGCAGCAGGTCCACGAGCGCGAACTGGCCATGGAAGCCGAGCTGGCCGCGCAACGCAGTATCGAATCCGAACTGGAAAAATTGCGCGAAGGTCTCGCCGGGGCGAATGACGCGTTTAATAACGTGCAGGGCAGATACTACAAGCTGGGTGCCGATGTGGCGCGCGTTGAACAGGCCATCGAGCACAGCAGGGAATCACGACAGCAACAGGAACAGGAATTTTCCCGGGCTGAAAAAACCCTCGGTGAGATCGAACAGCACATACTCATCGAAGGTTCCCGGCTCGAAGAGCTGGCACGCGGCCTGGAAGGTATTATCCCTGAACTGGATGCCATGCGGGCACAGGCAGAACAGTCTGCCACCACGTACAAGGATGCCGAACTGGCCATGCATGCCTGGCGGGAGGATTGGGACGAGTTCAACCAGCGTGCGGCAGAGCGTGCCCAGTCGGCGCAGGTCGAGCGCACCCGGCTGGATCATCTTGAGCGCCACAGGCAGCAACTTGATGAACGGCTGCAGCGCATGGACCAGGAACAGCAGTCCCTGGGTGATGGCTCCCTTGAACATAAAATTGAACAGCAGGCGCACGCGTGTGAAGCCCAGGAAACACGGGCGGCAGGTATCCAGGTGGAAATGGATGCGGCGGCCCGGCGTATATCCGAGACACGTAACGGCCTGCAGCAGCAGGAACAGGAGCAGTCGGCCTTACTCAGTATTCATCACGATACGCGCGGCCAGCTGGCCTCCCTGGAAACCCTGCAGAATGCTGCACTGGGCAAGCGCTCCGAGCAGGTAACCGGCTGGTTGATGTCGAAGGGATTGCAGGCAGCACCACGGCTGGCGCAGCAGATACAGGTTGAACCGGGCTGGGAACATGCCGTGGAAACCGCGCTGGGTTTTTATCTTGAAGCGGTTTGCGTGGAGGGTCTGGATGACGCGGAGAATCTGCTGACCGGCCTGGAAGAGGGTGCTGTTGCACTGTTTGACATGCAGGCATCCGGCGTGGAAGGCACTGTCGGCAGCAGGGGTGTGCCATTGACCGACAAGGTGCAGTCCCCCTGGACCATGACAGCGTTGCTGGATGGTGTGTACGTGGCCGACTCGCTGTCACAGGCCCTGGAACTGCGCACCACTCTGGGTGTGCATGAATCGGTTATTACACGAGAAGGTATCTGGATCGGCAGGGGCTGGTTGCGGGTAGCGCGGGATGCCGACGAGAATGCCGGTGTGCTGGCCCGTGAACGTGAAATCAGCGAGCTGACGGCGCAGTCCGGGGCGCAATCGGCCAATCTTGAAATCCTGCGCGCCTCGATCATGGCGGCGCGCGAACGGTTACTGGCTGCAGAGGCGGAACGGGACAGTTTGCAGCGGGACTACAACGAGGCACACCGCCAGGCCGCTGACCTGCAGGCCCGTTTGACAGCCGACAAGTCGCGGCTGGAGCAGGAACGCAGCCGCAGTGAAAGTGTGTTGCAGGAGTCGAACGAGCTGCGTACCCAGCAGGCAGACGAGGCGCGGGAGCGTGCGGCTGCGCAAGCGAGGCTGCAGGAGGCCCTGTCTGAAATCGAGACGCTTGCCGCGGAGCGTGAAGAACGGACCCGCAGGCAACAACACCTGGGTGGTTTGCTGGATGATGCGCGCGAGCAGTCGCGCCGTGATCAGCAAAGCGTGCACGAGCTTGCCCTGCGTGCTGAGTCCCTGCATACGACACAACAGGCCACGGAGCATGCGCTGGAACGGATGCGTGAGCAGTGCAGCCAGCTGGCGACGCGTCGTGACGAACTCAAAACGATACTGGGGCAGGGCGACACCCCGATCATTGATCTGGAACGTGAACTGCAAGACCTGATGTCGGGCCGCCTGACGATGGAAGAAGAACTGTCGGCCGCCAGGAAGAAAGTTGAAGACATTGAACACGGCACGCGTGAGCTCGACCAGGAACGCATCAGGAAGGAGCGCTCGGTGGCCAGCCAGCGTGAGCAGGTCGACCGGGATCGCATGGCCTGGCAGGAGGTCAGGGTGCGCAGCGACACCCTGCTGGAGCAGATTAACGCGGCCGGTTTTGATTACAGGCCGCTGCTGGACGAGCTGGATGAGGATGCAACGGTTGAGGTATGGACCGAGCGGGCTGAAAAACTCGAACGGCGTATAGACCGGCTGGGACCGATTAACCTGGCCGCCATCGACGAGTTTGAAGAAGAGTCAAAACGCAAGGTTTACCTGGATGCACAACATGCCGATTTGATCGAGGCCTTGCAAACGCTCGAGAATGCAATTGGCAAGATCGATCGTGAAACGCGTTCACGCTTCAAGGATACCTTTGAGCAGGTCAACGCAGGCTTGCAGGAAAATTTCCCGACGCTGTTCGGCGGCGGGCATGCCTATCTTGAACTTACCGGGGAAGACCTGCTGGACACCGGGGTTACGATCATGGCGCGTCCTCCCGGCAAACGTAACAGTACGATTCACCTGCTGTCCGGTGGTGAAAAGGCATTGACGGCGATTGCGCTGGTGTTTTCTATATTCAGGTTGAATCCTTCACCTTTCTGCATGCTGGATGAGGTGGATGCACCACTGGATGATGCCAATGTCAATCGCTATTGCGATATGGTGAGGAAGATGTCAGACAAGATCCAGTTTATATTTATTACTCACAACAAGGTCACCATGGAAATGGCGCAGCAGTTGACGGGTGTGACGATGCACGAGCCGGGTGTGTCTCGCCTGGTTTCTGTTGATGTCGATGCAGCCGTCAAGCTGGTAGCGGTCTAGAGCGCCTCCTGATGGAAAACATACGCTGGATCCTGTTGTTTGTCGGTGTCGGGATTGTCCTCGGCATTTTTCTCCTCAGCTGGTTGCCGGGCTGGCTGAAGGCAAGGCCGCCACGGCGGCGGGTGCGGCCATCTGCCCGAACACGCGATGCCATATCCGATGAAGCGGGAATCAATGCCGACGGTATGGTCGATGCAGAACTTGAAAAGCTGGGTCAGCTGGTTGTTGATGATGCACCGGACGAACAGCTGCCGCCGATGTGTGAGATCAGGGCATCCCGGCCGCAACCCGCGGCTGTGGATAAGGTGTTTTCAGTGTATGTGCTCGCACCAACCGGGGTTCCTTTCCGTGGCCCGATCCTGCTGGGTGCCATGGCCGACGCCGGTCTCGAATATGGCGAGATGCAGATTTTCAACCGTCATGAACTGCAGGACGGTCGGGAGCGGCTGGTGTTTTCACTTGCAAGTGTCAGGGAACCGGGCATCTTCGATCTCTCTGCAATGCAGGATTTTACTACCGATGGTCTGGTATTGTTTTTCCAGGTGCCGGGGCAGGTTGATGCGCTCAAGGCATTTGAATCCATGGTTGCAGCGGCCCGCACGCTGGCCAACAGCCTTGGTGGCACACTGTATGACAAATCGCACAGTGTCCTGACGAACCAGACGATCGGTCATATGCGTGAAGAGGTGATCGACTGCCAGCTGCAACAACGGGTGGCTGAACGGGCATCATGAAGGTGCCGAAAGCGGTACGCGATCGCGCCCGGGAACTGCATACACAACTGCACGAACACAATTACCGCTACTACACCCGGGACGATCCGCTTATTTCCGATGCGGAGTATGACCTGCTGCTGCGCGAACTGCAGGACATCGAAACAGACTACCCGGAGCTGATTACCCCGGATTCTCCTACCCAGCGTGTCGGTGCGGCCCCGCTCAAGTCCTTTGGCGAAGTCCGGCACGAAATGCGCATGCTGTCGCTGGGCAATGCCTTCTCTGATGACGAACTGCTTGACTTCGATCACCGTGTGCTTGAGAAACTCGGTATTGAGCAGGTGGACTATGCGGCCGAGCCCAAGCTCGATGGTTTGGCTGTCAGCCTGTTATACAGGGACGCAAGGCTGGTGCGTGCCGCCACCCGTGGTGATGGTGAAACCGGCGAGGATGTCACACAAAATGTGCGCACCATAGCCTCGGTGCCGTTGAAACTCGTGGGGAAAAACATACCGGATTTGCTGGAGGTGCGTGGCGAGGTGTACCTGTCGCATGCGGGTTTTCATGAGCTGAACCGGCAGGCGGAGGCGCAGGGGCAAAAGCCCTTTGTCAATCCGCGTAATGCGGCGGCCGGCAGCCTGCGCCAGCTGGATCCGGGCGTGACGGCCAGGCGGCCGCTGGAAATATTCTGTTACGGCGTCGGCAAGGTCTCCGGCGGCACGCTGGCAACCACGCACATGGATATTCTTGCGCAATTGCAGGCCTGGCATTTGCGCATCTATGAAGATGTTCGGCGGGTAAGCGGCGCTGAGGGTTGCATGGAATATTACCGGTATTATGAGCGACAGCGTGAAAAGCTGCCGTTCGAAATCGACGGGGTGGTCTTCAAGGTCGACAGCCTGGCGCTCCGGGAGCAGCTGGGTTTTGTGGCACGCGCACCGCGCTGGGCCATCGCCCGGAAGTTTCCGGCGCAGGAAAAGGAAACCACCGTGCTGGGTATTGATGTACAGGTGGGGCGCACCGGTGCGCTCACACCCGTGGCACGGCTTGAGCCGGTTTTCGTCGGCGGTGTGACGGTTACCAATGCCACCCTGCACAACCAGGATGAGATCGAGCGCAAGGATGTGCGTGCCGGTGATGCCGTGATTGTACGGCGCGCCGGGGATGTAATTCCCGAGGTTGTCCGGGTGGTCCGTGAAAAGCGCAAGCAAGGCGCCAGCCGTTTTCTAATGCCGAAGCAATGCCCGGTCTGCGGTTCACACGTGGTGCGCGCCGAAGGGGAGTCAATAGCACGCTGCTCCGGTGGCCTGTTCTGCTCCGCGCAACGCAGGGAGGCCATCAAGCATTTTGCCTCGCGCCGCGCCATGGATATCGAGGGCCTCGGCGACAAGCTGGTGGAGCAACTGGTTGAGAAAGAACTGGTGCAAGATGCCAGTGATCTCTATGGCCTGTCCATGGACGATCTTGCCGGGCTTGAACGCATGGCAGAGAAATCCGCCAGCAACCTGCTGCAGGCCCTGGAGGCCAGCAAGCAAACCACGCTGGCGCGTTTTATCTATTCGCTCGGTATCCGGGAGGTCGGAGAAACCACCGCACAGGTGCTGGCACGTGAATTCGGTGAGCTTGCCGGGTTGATGCAGGCGGATTTTGAACGGCTGCAGGCGGTGCGCGATGTCGGCCCGGTGGTGGCAGAAAATATCGTGGAGTTTTTCAAAGAAGCACACAACCGCGAAGTCATCGACCGGTTGATCCGGGCCGGGATCCACTGGCCGGCCATGGAACAACCGAAACAACAACCGCTGGCCGGCAAGACCTTTGTACTGACCGGCACACTATCCGTGCCGCGTGATGAATTGAAGGGCAGGTTGCAGGCGCTGGGCGCCAGGGTGTCGGGCAGCGTCTCCGCCAGGACCGATTATGTGGTGGCCGGGGAGAGCCCGGGCTCCAAGTATGACAAGGCGATGGCGCTGGGTATTGAAGTGCTGGATGAGGCTGGGTGTGAGGCACTGCTGGCGGGGGATGGCGGGGGCTGAGCGTTACGGGAACGTGGTCTGCACCGCCTGTTTTGCTCATAACACGACGCAAGGCACTCCACGGGATGCAAATTCCGCTGCGCTTCATTTGCACCAGTGAGTTTGGTCGTTATGCCGCAAGACTAAATCAGGTAAGAGACGCATGCATTTTGAGATAACTGGTAAGATCAAAAATGCCAGTCGTTTGTGACTGGCAAAGGAATTGTGAACTGCATAGGTTACAAAAGATATATGGAAAAGGACGTTGGGGAAAAAGGAAAGGAATTGCGGAGCTTAAGCTGCCTGATGGAACCATCAGAATGGCTGAATTACACTGCTATGAGGCAAATGGTATAGGTAAGAAGGAATACAGGATCAAGAGATATCTGGAGCTAAATCCGTGACACTGCCAAAGAATCGATCACGGCAATTTGTCATCTGCATCAACAATGACGATATCCAGCATCATTGGAGACGAGAAAAAGATATGAGGCCTTGCCCGATCCTGATGCAGAGAAGCATGGCCAAATTAGAGTCCCGACAGGGGATCCGTAAATCTCCGCCTTCAGGCGGCGGATGACCTGTAGTTATTTGTGTATTGACCTGGGTATCCTGTACCAGGATAAAAATGACTTCCTTCTCCCTGCGGGAGAAGGCCGGGATGAGGGGATATAAATCAAGGAGCGGTTTCTTGTATTGAACCCCGGCCCCTCGCTTCGCTCTTCCCAACCCTCCCCCTGAGGGGAAGGGGGTTCATCGTCCGAGCCGACGCGGGGAATATTTGTGGCGCTTCGCGGCGAGTATCCAGGCCGCGCGGCTCGACTCAACCGTTCGGGCGAGAAGAAGAGGTAACGATGTCGAACGCTTCCGACGGAAAACTCGGCTACTGGTCTGTAGTGGCCATAGGTGTCGGCGGGATGGTCGGCGGCGGCATCTTCGCGGTGCTCGGCCTTGCTGTGCAACTGGCGCATGGTGGAACACCCGTAGCGTTTGCCATCGCCGGCCTTGTGGCACTGCTGACCAGTTACTCGTATGCGAAGCTGTCCGTCGCCTACCCCAGTCCGGGCGGTACCGTCGAATTCCTGAACCAGGGCCTTGGTACTGGCCTGATAACCGGCTCGCTCAATGTGCTGCTTTCGATCAGCTACGTCATTATGCTTTCGCTATACGCGCACGCATTCGGCAGCTATGGGGCAAGCCTTTTGCCTTCTGGATTGCAGACACTCGGATCGCATCTGCTTCTCAGTACCGCGGTCGTCACGCTGACTGTGCTGAACATTTACGGTTCTCGCGCAGTTGGTGAAGCGGAGGAATGGGTCGTAGGCCTGAAAATCATCATTCTGCTCCTGTTTGTTACGGTTGGTCTCTTCAGCACGAAGTTCGCAGCGCTGCAACCCGATCACTGGACCGGCCCCTGGGATTTGATCGCCGGCGGCATGGTTATCTTCCTGGCATATGAGGGGTTTGAACTGATCGCCACTACGGCCCAGGATGTCCGCGATTCGGATCGCATTCTTCCGCGTGCGTACTACAGTGCCGTGGTCTTCGTGATCCTGTTGTATGTGATGGTATCAGTGGTAGCGGTGGGTAATCTGAGCGTAGGCGAGATCGTGCGAGCGAAGGATTACGCGCTGGCCGAGGCTGCCCGTCCCTTCATGGGTGCGACGGGATTTATCCTCATCGGCATCGCCGCAATGCTCTCAACGGCGTCCGCCATCAATGCCACGCTATACGGCGCCGCCCGCATCAGTTACATCATCGCGAGAGACGGCGAATTGCCTCATTTCCTTGAGCGCAAGGTGTGGCACAAACCTGTCGAAGGATTGCTGATCACTGCCGTGCTGACGCTCATCGTGGCCAACCTGTTCAACATCGAGAGTATTTCGATGATGGGCAGCTCAGGGTTCCTGCTCGTGTTCGCCGCCGTGAATATTACTAACGTTGTTCAATACAGACAAACGAAAAGCGTTTGGCCTGTGTCCGCAGCCGGTGCAGTGGCATGTGTTGCGTCTCTCGGTGCGCTGGTCAGGGTAAGTGCCGACAAGAACCCGGCAACGCTGTGGGTGCTGGCCGGAATGCTCGCAGTGAGTGTAGGCATCGAGGCGTTTTACCGCGTCCTCACCGGCCGGCGGCTCAGTCTGAATCTACCCGAACAAAAGCATTGAGACGACAATTGAAAGCCGCATCTCTGCGTCTTTCAATCGCGCCTCATGCCCATCCTTTATGTGAGAAAATTAAACAGGAATGCAAAGTGCTCGAATTAAGACCGACTTGTGAGAATTGCAACAAGGAACTGCCGCCAAATTCTACGGATTCTATGATTTGCACGTATGAGTGCACCTTTTGTAGAGGTTGCGTAGAACAAGTTCTAGAAAATGTCTGTCCGAATTGCGGTGGAGGTTTTAGTCCAAGACCGATAAGGCCGAAGAATAATCTAAGAAACAGTAATTATCTTGGCAAGGACCCAGCATCAACAATTGTGAAATATAGACCTGTCGATGTAGAAGCGCATAAAGAGTTTGCTGCTGACATAAAGGGCATTCCACCAAGTGAACGATAAACACATATCAATCACATTAACTTCGCTACCTGCGGTCGCCGGATCTCGCTTGCGCTCGGCCGATTGTGTGAGCGTTATGTTTCTATCAAACACCAGGATTTGAGAAATATGGCCCAGGCACACTATAAAAAACTTCTTACCAAGAAAGCCAGAAAAGGATTGAAGGGTTATCCAGTAGCCACAGTTGCTTTCTATGGTCCAGACAATACGGTCGCTACAAAGCTGGTATGCGGGATCGTACCAGAAGAAGATGCTGAAGTTGAACAAATGAAAAAATGGTTCTCTGAAAAAGACATAAGAAAGTCAGAAAAAGCGTTGGGAGAATTGCTTGCCTTTATCGAAGAAAATGAAGCCAAATCAGTTGCCATGATCGAGGAAATTATAGGTTGTCCTCATGAGGAGGGTATTGATTACCCGGATGGTGAATCATGCTCTGCATGTAGTTATTGGAAAGGTCGCGACAGGTTCACTCATGAAATGCATCATTAATACAACGCAACATGACAAGAAATTTCATGCAGGCAGTCAAAAACGTCACACCTTTTGCTGCCGCAAAAACTGCGCTGCATTTGCCTGCCGGTGAATTGAACGTTGGACAAAGAAAGAGGGAGGAAGCTATGGAGATGTCAATCTGGATTGCGAAATTGCTCGGTCCCGTATTGGCGGTGCTGGCATTCCCGATGCTGATCTTTCCGAAGGACTTGTAGAAGATTGCAGCCGAATTTCTTGAGCAGCGCGCGCTGATCTGGTTCACCGGTGTAGCGGTGATGACCGTGGGGTTGGTTATCGTGAATACACACAATGTCTGGGTCGCAGACTGGCCAGTCATCATTGCGTTGTTTGGCTGGGCGATGCTAATCAGTGGCGCGGGACGACTGGCCTTTCCGCACGTAATCATCAGAATCAGCAACAAGATGATGGATCAGCCTCTGGCAACCCGGATCGCCGGCGCGGTGTGGATCCTGACCGGAGGTTTCCTTACCTATAAGGCCTATTCTTGAAGGGGCCCGATTCACTCCTGCCTATCGCCTCTGTCGCTGGCGCTCCCCCGGTGGCGGCAGAGTTCAACTGTTATGCAGAGCAGGGACCAGGCGAGTATGTCGTACAGTCCGAATGACAAACTCCGGGCGTACATGACGCGGGAAGGTGAGTTGTGTTCCTGTGCGCCACCACGTGTGTGGAAGCTCATGTATGCGCTCGGTGATAACCCGGTCTGCTGCACTCGGTGCAACCTGCAGATTCGACCGGAAGAACTCGACTTGCAAGAAAGTGTGGTCGATCTGGTTGTGCGTTGGCGTGATGTATGGGGTGCACTTTACAGGTTGTGGCTCGACTCCGGTGCCTGCGAGAAGTGGGCGGCAACGGAGTTGATGCGGCTGGAGAGCCATGCAAACCAGCTTGGAATTGATGCTGCCAGGCGGTTGACACAGATCAACCCGTGCTATTTCCAATACTTTGAGGACGAAGGTGCAGAGGACTGGAAGCCGTGCCAGGACTGCCCTTCGTGCGGGCGAGAGCTTATCGCTCATAAACCCGGCCGGTTTGCTCACCGTGTTTGCGATACCTGTCGGCTGGCTTTCTGGGGTGAGAATGGAACAGTTGTATAGCAATCCATTGAACCTGGCTATGATGCCGGTTGCGTACGCAAACGCCGCTCCCGCAGGCTGGCGCAAGCGTTGGCTCCATGCGACTCGTTCAAGCATTGCCGGCACATTCCATGTCAATTGAAATGGGCACTTGCAAAATGCGGAACATTGGAAGGCTGGTTTTCATCGTAACGGCCATTGGGTCGCTCCTGGGCCTTGCTTTCGCTGCCGTTGCTGCGGACCGGGAGAGCCGCTCTTCCGGACAAAGACAAACCCTGATTCACAACGGGGTCGAGCGTAGTTATGTGGTTCGCGCTCCCGGTGAGTTGGCAAGTGACAATGGCCTGGTACCGCTTGTTCTGGTTTTGCATGGAGGTGGCGGCAATGCCGGCAATGCGGAAAGGATGACGGGTTTCACCGACAAGGCCGGAAGAGAGGGCTTCATCGTCGCCTACCCCGAGGGAACTGGCCGTCGTAATAACAGGTTCCTGACCTGGAACGCGGGACACTGTTGCGGCTACGCGATGGACAGGCGGGTGGATGATGTTGGTTTCATAAGTGCCCTTATCGACAAACTTATCGAAAGCTACCCTGTTGATCCAAAGCGTGTTTACGCGACAGGCATGTCGAACGGCGGCATGATGACTCACCGGCTCGGCATTGAGCTCTCCAGCAGGTTTGCGGCAATTGCGCCTGTCGCCGGGACACTTTTCGGCGATGAAAAAAGACCCGAACATTCGGTGTCCGCCATCATGCTCAACGGCATGCTTGACAAGTCAGTTCCCTATCATGGCGGTCCTCCCGGCGGGCGCTTCACCGGCGCATGGGACGGCAAGCCCGTGAAGCCAGCCCTGGAGCAAGCTGCATTCTGGGCGAGCGCAGACGGCTGCGCCAATAGCCCCGTTAAAGACGATCAAGTTGCGTTTACCCGGTGGCAGTACCATTGCCCTTCGGGGCGCGCCGTTGAGTTGTACCTTGTCAACGACAATGGCCATGCCTGGCCAGGTGGGCAGCAGGGCAGCAGGATGGGTGACAAACCGAGTTCAACCCTCAATGGAACGGATGTCATTTGGGGCTTTTTCAAGGTGCATGCGAAATAGTAAACTGCGCAGAAGCCATATCCTTCCGGCCTCGGTTCGGTTTTACCTTGCTGCGTGGGGGACAGCAGTGAGTCTGACCCTGTTGATCGACAAACCCATCAAACCGGCGTTCTCTTCACTGCGCTTCGTTCGCGCGGCTTATGGGCAACGTTAGGCGAATAAGAGAAATTACGTGCTGACTATTTTTACAGAATTGGCTGATTGGATTACTTATGCGCTTTTTGGTTTTGCTCCGCACTCAAAGCCAGGTGTTGCAGTTCACTTCTTTATTGAGGATACGGCCAAGATATTTTTTCTCCTGGTTGTAATGATTTATTTTATTGCACTTATCCGCGCATCCCTGAACATCGAAAAAGTACGAGATTACCTGGCCGGAAAACATAGATTTATCGGCTATTTTATGGGATCGGTATTCGGGGCAATAACACCGTTTTGCTCTTGTTCAAGTATCCCGGTTTTTCTTGGCTTTACATCGGGGGGTATTCCCGTTGGTATAACGATGTCATTTCTGTTGACGTCGCCGCTGATTAATGAAGTAGCCGTATTGCTTTTGTTGAGCCTGGTGGGATGGGAGATAACCCTTATTTATGTATTTGTTGGAATGGCCGCCGGAATCATGGGTGGAATATTTCTCGACCTTATTCATGCCGAAAAACTTTTACAATCCTTCGCACTCAAGGCCTACCAATCGGCAAGGCCGACGGTGAGCAAAGACACCAGTAGACCAGCGCTTTCGTTCAGGGAAAGGCATGAATTCGCCAAACAGGAATTACTGGATATTTTGAGCCGCGTTTGGAAATGGGTCTTTATCGGTGTGGGCCTTGGCGCGGCATTACACGGTTTTTTGCCAACTACCTGGATAGAGGCGAACCTTGGAAACGGGCAATGGTGGTCTGTTCCCCTGGCTGTTCTTCTCGGTATTCCGCTCTATTCAAATGCCACTGGTGTAATCCCCGTAATGGAAAGCCTGATCGCAAAAGGCCTGCCGATTGGAACCACATTGGCATTTTGCATGAGTACCGTAGCCGCAAGTTTTCCTGAATTCATATTGCTGAAGCAGGTTATGACCTGGAGGTTGCTCGTGATTATTTTTGCGCTCCTGCTTGTATCCTTTACTGTAGTAGGATGGACTCTGAATGCAATTCATTTCAACTAGGAGATGCAAATGAAGGAAATTAAAGTGTTAGGCAGTGGTTGTGCCAGGTGCATTAAGACGGCAGAATTTATTCAATCGGTAGCCGCCGAATGCAACATTCCCGTCAATGTAGTTAAAGAAACCAGTCCAGAAGTAATAATGAGCTATGGAGTAATGAGTACACCAGCTGTTGTTGTCGATGATGTTTTAATGAGCTCAGGGTCGATTCCTGATAGAAAAAAGGTAGAAAGTTGGTTGAAATAAACATCCAGGTTGGCCTGGCGAAATATTGCAGCGGACATTTGGCCCACCGCTCATTCTTGCTGGCGCAAAAAACGACGTCGCCTCAAATGCCGCTGAATTCAAACGTTGATAGAAAATGAGCACCATGCTACTCAAGGCAATGGGGTTGTGGCTTGTAATTGTTGTTGCTGCAATATTGAACGGAATATTCCGTGAGAAGGTGCTTGTACCGGCAATAGGTGCAAACATTGCACTACCTTTAAGCGGAATACTGTTGGCAGTTTTGGTGTTTGCAATCACGTTGGCTCTTATATCGTTCGTCGGGTCAACAGAACCAAACGTATACGTTTGGGTCGGTCTGTTTTGGGTGTTGCTTGCGTTATCCTTTGAATTTCTATTTGGGCATTATGTCGCCGGAAAGTCCTGGCAGGAAATAATGAAGGTGTTGAATATAAAGAAAGGAGACTTGTTTCTTTTGGTTCTTGTTGTTACCGCAATTTCGCCGTGGCTGGCAGCCAAAGTACGAGGTATTGTTTGAGTATAGAGCAATAAAGGGACGAATAATGGGCGTCCCATTTTAGTGCTCTTTGCCTCGAAAAAAGCCTCACCCATAACGGGTGAGGCTTGTGAATCAAGAGGCGGATGACTCTGCTGTTTTTACCATTTGGCCTGGGCGCGGAACTTGACTGAAGATGGTTCTGAGCCTGTGTCAACACCATCCTCTTCCCAGTTGAGTACCTTGTCGTAGTTCAGCATCAAGCGGGTGTTTTGCGTCGGGTAATAGTTCAGGCCCACAGTCCATTTATCCGCCTTGTCATCTCCCGCAACCGCTTCACCATCAATATCCATGCTTTCATAGCGGGCAGCGACCTGCCAGGCCCCATACGGGGATTTGGGTTTAATGCCATCCCATAAGCCATGCTTCAGTTTCATCGACTCGCCAGTGAGGAAATAAGCGGCTTCGACAGAATAGGAATCGATGTCGATATCCGAGTGGGACATTTCACTCTTCGCGGTGAACTTGTTGTATTCGGCCAATGTGGAGAATGGACCGAAAATACCGACGACATCGCCTTCAAATGCATCGATTCCATCGAAGTCAGCTGCTGAAATCATCTCGGTCGAAAAAATCTTGGTGTGGTCTTTATGGGCAACCAGATGCTGGCTGTAGCTAAAGCCATCCTTGCCGCTGCTCACGCCCATGTAGCCTGCGCCGGCCTGCACAATGTGGTTTTTATCCTGCATATACGGAACGTATGTACCGCGCAATGCGAATGTGGTCCCGTCAACAGCTTCATCGGTTTCACCATCTTCGATTTCACCCACAGTCACGGAAGAGGCAACAGACCAGTTGTGATCCGACAACTTCGCCACCAGACCGCTTTCACGGGCCGGAGACAGCGCGCTGTCGGCGTACCAGGGGCGATCCATGAAGGTCATGTATTTACTGCTTGCCGCCGTATTAAAGCCGAAAGCGATTTGTGATTGACCCATTTTCAGGCCGAATTTGTTTTCGTCAAACATCGTATTGTAGCTTACGAATGCATCCTTGATGGATGCACTGCCGCTGGCAAAGTCCGCTTCAAACTTGTAACCCCAGTCGTATATATCGCCTTCAAAACCCAAACGGGCACGACGCAGTTCGGTACCGTGAAAGTCTTTATAACCATCACCGTCGGCATCGACTGCATCCCACATCACCCGCCCAATAGGCTGGAATGACCAGTGGCCATCCGGGCTTTCGAATTTGAGCTTGCCTTTCGTGGTGATTTTAGGCATATCTGCAGTCGCTTCCTTCACCTCCTTGACTTGCGCCTTGACTTCAGCCGTATCTGCTTCCGCAGCTTTTTTGTTGGATTTGGCGGCGTTTAACAGCAATTCATAGTCCTGGGCACTGAGGGTGCCTTTGTCACGCAGGACTTTGAGCAGATCCATCATCACATCATTATCCGCCTGTGCAGGCATGCCTGCCGCTCCAGACAGGGCGCCGGCAACCAGTAAAGCTGAAGTTTTCAGTTTCAAGGGACTCTCCTCTTGTTGAGTAATAGGAATCGGTTCAGAACCTCCACGTCCACTCACAATAACGATTAAATATTTCACGGTGATGATGGTTTTGTGACAATCGTATGACAGCAGGATTAAATTAACGGGCTCAGACTCGAATGGCACTCGACCTTAAGCCAGAGGCATCGTCATTCCGGGCGGGGCGCAGCGCAGACCCGGAATCCAGTCTGTGTGAATCCCGCGCATTCCGGATTATTTGCTCCGTTCACCCTTTGGGCGTTCAACGCGCTACGCGCTCTTGTCCCGCCTTCGCAAATGACGGTCTTCCTGACCCTTTGGGTCTATGTAGTGTCCGTCCATAATGACCGGTTATTTTCTCGCAAAGACGCAAGGCACGCACGGACAGGGTTTTAAAATGCCAATAAAAAACAATCTTTTATACCTTTGCCCGGAGCGGGAAATCCATGCAGGGCCATCTCGGCCAGTCAACATTGAATGCCGCAGTAGTGCAGGACGGATGGATCAGGAGCGGAGACCTGGCCTGCAAGGATGAACAGGGTCTGTACTGGTTTGCAGGAAGGGTCAGCGATTTGATTGTGTCAAGCAGCGGTGACAATGGTTTGCCGCTGGAAATTGAACAGGAAATTCTCGCGCAAGCAAGTGAAGCAATGGTGCATTGACAATTTATCCGCGCTTGATGACTGTGATACTGCTTGATATGGGCTCTAAAAACATTCACAGTAAAGGAACAGGACGGGGGCATGACGAGGCGCCCCGGTTTCCCTTGAAAACCCGTGGTGTGAGATGAAGACACTATTAGCGTTTGTCATTGTGCTGGTGCTGGGCTGTCCGGGCTGTGGCGATCCGGAGGAAGGGCATGCCTGGAAGGATCAGACCAGGATGATTGACAAGGCTGGCGAGGTAGAGAATATGCTGCTCGACCAGAGTCAGCAGCAGCGCCGGCAAATAGATGAAATGGCCCGGTAGTCCCTGTGCCTGATCAGCTGGCCAAAACGGGCTGGAATAGATAACGCTAATGAATAACGGGCAGGTTTGCTGCCCGGGATGACGGACCCCGTGTCCGCCATCCTTTGATAATAACAGGCAATATGGCCAGAATAATTACAATAAGCAGCAGTCTTGCCCGGGTCGGCAAAACGCATCTTGCATTGAATCTCGCCCTTGAGATGGTTCGTCGCGGCCGCCAGGCGGCGGTCTTTAACCAGACCAGTCCACGTTCCTCGATTGATGACCTGCTGGCATTGCCCCAGACCGCGATATTGCAGCGCCGTTCGACCGATCGTGCCGCTACACTGGTTCGCCGGGGTTACCAGGGGATCGATCTCCTTTCCTCCGGCATCCCGCTGTCGCAGTGGGATAGTTCGCCGTATCAGGCAGTCAGGAACATTATCGCCGAGATGGACTGTGCGGATGGCTATGACGATTTCTTCGTTGATACCTCCGGCATGGATCCGCGTACCCTGCTGGCCTGCTGCAGGGCCGCGTCGCTGCTAATCCTGGTCATTACACCGGAATCCCGTTCCCGCCCGGAGACCTTTGCACTGTTGCGAATCCTGCAGCTCAATGGTTTCGAGGGCGAGTTGCGCCTGTTGCTTGATCAGGTGGATCAGCGGGTCGATGCGGATGAGCTGTATCCTGAATTTAGCCGGAAGCTCAAGAAGTACCTGGGGCTTGATGTGCCGCTGCTGGGTGTGTTGCCTGACGATGTCCATGTCCGGCGTGCGGAACGCTCAAGGCAGGCTTTCAGTTCACTGTTTCCGGATGCAGGGGTTTCAAGGCGGATCGTGGCCATTGCCGATGCCATCGATGCGGCCTGGCCGCCGCCGGCTGCGGATCAGGAGGACCTGACGGCTTACTGGAATGCCTTTCGCGAATTGCTTGCATTGCCTGTTTCCCTGCCAGGTGGTGTTTTCCTGGAAGCGCCGGATTACACGGATGATATTGCCATACTCCCGCCACAGCAGACCCGGGAGTCGGGTAAAGAGGTCATGCTGCTGCAACTGGACAGCAGTTTTCACGAGCTTTCCGATATGCTGGACAGTCTACCCGGCTTATTGCATGCGACGGCGGATGATGTGTCGAGCCTGCAACGCCTGCTTGAAGAGGCCGATGACTCCGGGATGCAGGATGATGTGTATGAAACGCATGACAGCAGCGACCTGCTGCGCCTGACGGTCAGCGTGATCAGGGAAATCGAGCTGCTTGCCATGCCGGTGCAAATGTTACAGCTCCAGGTCAACGAGAACCGGGTACGGGGCGCTGACCCTGACTGGCTGCAGACAGGTTGTTACCTGAAATATATATTCCGGTTTCCGGATCAGGAAAATGTCTTGCCGCGGATCAGGTCAGTCCTGGCGGGAGTACCCGGGTTCCGGCAGGATGCCGGAGATGCCGGAGAGGAAGGCGAGACGGTATGGGAGATGGTCGTTGCCGACCGTAGCGGCTGTATGAATATTATTCATACACCGGGTGAAGGTATCAGGGTTCAGGTCTGGTTGCCGCTGAGGCTGCAACCGGCAGCACATCAAGGCAGTCGGCAGCAGGTCGCGGCGCCGGCATCCTCAAAGAGGATCCACTAGCCGCCTGCCCGGCTGGAAAAACCGGCTGACGGAAGGGCTCCGTCAGCCGGGTCAGGGTTTATTCCCCGGTAACCTGAATATCTGCCGCGTTTCTCAACTCCACGATATGCGCCTGTAATTTCTGGTTGGCGAGCAACAGTTTCAGACGGTCCTTGACGTCTTCAAACGGTGGCGGTGTGAGCTCACGTGTTTCATCTAGGATGATGACGTGCCAGCCAAACTGGGTTTCTACCGGTTCTTTGGTATAGCTGCCGGGTTCAAGCGCTGCCGTGGCATCCGAGAAGGGTTTGACCATCTGGCCTGGCGCGAACCAGCCCAGCTTGCCGCCATTCTTGCCGGAAGGGCCCGTGGACTTTTCCTTGGCGAGTTCGGAGAAGTCTGCGCCTTTATCAAGAGAGGCGATGACCGCAACGGCATCTTCCTTTGTTTTCAGGAGAATGTGCCGGGCATTGTACTCGTTCCCGGCATTGGCCATCTTCTCGTCATACACTTTCCGGGCCTCTTCATCACTGGCCTGGTTGGTCTGCATGAAATCGCTGATATTTGCGCCGGCTAATGCGGAGCGTTTCTGCTGATCGATCAGCGCAACAACAATGGGTCGTGATGCCAGGCCCTTCTCCTCACCTTCCTGCCGCATGAGTTCAAGTGAGATGAGCTCATTCAGGACAGCCTCCTGGGAGTTTGCCTCTTCATCGCCGCCCGGCTGGGGTTTGCGTGTCTTGGTATAGATATCGAGAACGTCCTGGGTGATGGCCGAACCATTGACGGTGGCCATTACTTCGCCGCCGGGTACGGGCGCCGATTCGGCCATTGAACTGCTGTCCTGGCCGTCTTCGGCCGTGTTGCCCTGGAGCGAGGTTTGCAGCTGATCACATCCGCTGATAATGAGAACAGTTGCGAGTAGCGGTAACAGGTTACGATAATTCATTGAGTTATACCTTTACTTGGGTTGGTGGTTAGGCTTCATCCGGTGTCTTCGCCTGGATACTGAGGGCATGAATTTCCCGGTGCATGATATCACCGACGGCATCATAGACCAGGCGATGGCGCTGAATAAGGGTTTTGTCACGAAAGGCATCTGACACGATATGCACTATAAAGTGCCCGCCACCGCTGGCGGCACCTGCGTGCCCGGCGTGTTTGGCGCTTTCATCGATGATTTCAAGACGGGCGGGGGCCAGTTCGCGCGCCAGGCGCTCACGGATCATGTCCATGCGCTTGCCAGACATTTCAGGGCAGTACCTTCCTGAAGGGTTTGACAGTGACCTTTGCGTAGACGCCGGCACTGACATATGGGTCGTCATCTGCCCAGGCCGTGGCATCCTCCAGCGCGGTAAATTCTGCAACAACCAGGCTGCCGCTGAAGCCGGCATCACCGGGGTCAGGGCTGTCGATCGCGGGATGCGGCCCGGCAAGTACCAGGCGGCCTTCATCCTTTAATGCCTGCAGCCGCTGCAGATGCGCGGGGCGTGCCCGCAGGCGGTCTGCAAGGCTGTTGTCCTTGTCCTGGCTGATAATGGCATACAGCATTATTTTTCTTCCTCGTCGGTTTCCATGTAACGGCCGAGGTAAAAGGCCTGTGCGAATACAAACACCAGGGTCAGCCCCATCATGCCGAACAGCTTGAAATTCACCCAGGTTTCCTCGCTGAAGTTATAGGCGACATAGATATTGATCAGTCCCATTGCGAGAAAGAACAGGATCCATGCCCAGTTGAGACGCCGCCATATCGGGCCCGGCACCGTGATGGCATGGCCCATCATGCGTTCGACCAGGGGGTGCTCACCGATGAACTGGCTGCCGAGGAAGGTGGCGCCGAACAGCCAGTTGACGACCGTGGGTTTCCATTTAATAAAGACCGGGTCCCGCAGGATGAGCGTCAATCCCCCGAAGATGATCAGTATCACCAGTGTAATCAGGTGCATCTTTTCAAACTTGCGGTGCTTCAGCCAGAACAGGCCGGTCTGTACAAAGGCGGCACCGATGGCAACGGCCGTGGCGACATAGATGTCGTACATCTTGTAGGCCACGAAAAACAGCAGGATCGGGAACAGGTCAAAGAGAAACTTCATGCATACAGTCCGTTGTGTACTCGGTAATTTACGGCCCTGTGGCCAGCCAAAGGAGCCAGATGATAGTCTTTTTAGGCGTCATGTGAAACCTGGGACACCTGTATTCAGTGCAGGGAGCGGTCAATATTCCATTTGCGGTGGTATTTTTCCATCACCTTGCGGACGTGGTCGGGGAAATCGAGCGCATTCATTTGCTGCATGCCCTCGGAAAAAAAGCTCTGCCGGCAGCCCGGTCCTGTCCGCCTTGTTGCGGGCGGCAACGATATCGGTGATGCCATTGTTGAATGGACTGGATGTCCCCGGTTGCGGCGCGCATGGTTTGTTTCCCTGGCTCTTTACAAGGTTGCAGGATCGAATGCATTCGACCCTGCAACGGTAATCTACCCTATGAGGGTGCCAATACTACCGGCTTGCCCGCAGAACCGCGACCGCAGCCGGGTAAATTGCCGCACGACGAGGGCGGCTCCTGTAGAATGGACCGGATGACGCTCCAGTATGACCTGCACAGCCACTCACTGGCCTCTGATGGCACGCTCGGTCCGGCCGACCTGGTGTGCACGGCGCATGCCGCCGGGGTAAACGTGCTGGCATTGACGGATCACGATACCACGGAGGGTTTGTCCGGGGCGCAAGACCGTGCCCGGGAACTCGGTGTGTGGCTGGTCCCCGGGGTGGAGATATCAGTGAGCTGGCAGGCGCAGACAATCCACGTGCTCGGCCTGAATATCAACCCGGAGTGTGCGGAATTGCAGGCAGGCCTGTCGGGTCTGCGAGAGTTCCGCAACTGGCGCGCCGAGGAGATTGGCCGGCGCCTGGCCAGGGCGGACATCGAGGGGAGTTATGAGGGTGCCCGTGCCCTCGCAAAGGGCAGCATTGTCGGGCGTACTCACTTTGCCCGTTTCCTGGTCGAACAGGGGTATGCCCACTCCGTGCAAGATGTCTTTAAACGTTACCTGGTCAATAACAGGCCAGGTTTTGTATCCGGCGAGTGGGCCAGCCTGGAAGCCGTGCTGGACTGGATAAGCCGCGCCGGTGGTATGGCGGTAATTGCTCATCCGGCCCGGTACCGCATGACGGCCAGCAAGCTGCGCCGTCTGACGGGTGAATTCAGGGAATGTGGCGGGCTAGGTATGGAAGTGGTGTCCGGCAGCTATACATCTGACAACATCAGCAACATGGCTGCCCTGTGCCGCAACGAAAAGCTGCTGGCCTCCAGTGGATCGGATTATCACGGGCCTGAAAACCCGTGGATACAATTGGGGCATTTGCCGGAACTGCCGACTGGCTGTACACCCGTTTGGCAGAGTGAACACTGGTGTATGCAATAACAGGAGATATATATTCATTGTAGGAGCGCCTCGCAGGCGCGATAAGGCCTTCTACATATTTGTCGCGCCTGCGAGGTGCTCCTGCAGGTAATAATCGTCCAGGTCAGGAAGCGTTAACGAGTTTGCATATGAGTGAATATCTGGAAATACACCCGCACAATCCACAGTCTCGCCTGATAGGGCGGGCGGTCGATATTATTCGCAATGGCGGACTGGTCGTCTATCCGACGGACTCCAGTTATGCGCTTGGTTGTTACGTCGGTGACAAGCGGGGCATGGAGCGGATTCGCCAGATTCGCGCGCTCGACAAACAGCATAATTTCACCCTTGTTTGCCGCGATCTTTCCGAGATTGCGGCCTACGCAAAGGTCGATAACAGCGCCTACCGGCTGATGAAGTCTCTGACACCGGGGCCGTTTACATTTATCCTGCGGGCGACCAATGAGGTACCGCGCCGCCTGCAGAACCCGAAGCGCAAGACCATCGGTTTGCGCATACCCGCCCACCCGATTGCACAGGCCTTGCTGGAGGCCCTGGGTGAGCCGTTGATGAGTTCAACCCTGATTCTTCCCGGGCAGGATATGCCCGAGACGGACATGTATGGCATCCAGGAGCGGATCGGGCACGAGGTTGACCTGGTCATTGACGCAGGCCACTGCGGGCTGGAGCCGACGACGGTGATTGATATGGTCGATACACCGCGTATTGTGCGCCAGGGCTGTGGGGTGGTTGAAGGATTGAGCGAATGAAACGGTTATACTGCACTGATGCCTGACCTGAATCTCGTACAAAAAATCGCAGTCTGGGTGCCGCCGGTTATGCTGGGCATCACGGTCCACGAGGTTGCCCATGGCTGGGTCGCCAGCAAACTGGGTGACAAGACAGCCATGATGCTGGGCCGCCTGACACTCAACCCCGTGAAGCATGTCGATCCCGTGGGGACAATCCTGATACCCGGTCTGTTACTTTTGTTGCAATCCGGTTTTATTTTTGGCTATGCCAGGCCGGTTCCGATTAACTGGAAGAACCTGGGCCAGCCGAAACGTGATATGGCACTTGTTGCCGGCGCAGGACCCCTGGCTAACCTGTTCATGGCACTGGCCTGGGCCCTGCTGGTTCGTGCCGGCCTGCTATTGGGCGAGACGGGTATGGCGCTGGTGTACATGGGTGTTGCCGGTATTTTTATCAATACGGTATTGATGGTCCTGAACCTTTTGCCCCTGCCGCCGCTGGATGGCGGACGCGTGATGACCAGCCTGTTGCCGGGGCCAATGGCCTACCGGTTCAGCCGCATAGAACCATATGGCTTCATGATCCTGATTGTGTTGTTGGTGACCGGTGTGCTGGGTAAGATACTGCTTCCAATCGTCACCGTCATAATGGGTGCGCTGGCAATGCTGACAGGATTGTCCGGGGAATTATTCACAAAGATATTGTTTGCCTTGCTTGGAATATAGGAGATCGGCTTGGTCGCTATCGGTAGTCAAGGCAGGGTGTTGTCCGGCATGCGGCCGACGGGTCGCCTGCACCTCGGACATTACCATGGTGTACTGAAAAACTGGGTCAGGCTGCAGCAGGAATTCGACTGCTTTTTTTTCGTGGCCGACTGGCACGCGCTCACGACCCATTACGAAGATTCACAGATTATTGCAGACAATGTCTGGGACATGGTCATTGACTGGCTGGCTGCCGGCGTTGATCCGGACTCGGCACAACTGTTCATCCAGTCCTATGTCCCCGAGCATGCCGAGCTGCATTTACTGCTCTCCATGGTGACGCCGCTGGCCTGGCTGGAGCGTGTGCCAAGTTACAAGGACCAGCAGGAAAAACTCCGTGAACGCGACCTTGCCACCTACGGGTTTCTGGGCTATCCGCTGTTACAGGGTGCTGACATCCTCATCTATGGCGCAGACAAGGTCCCGGTCGGGGAAGACCAGGTGGCACATGTTGAATTGACGCGTGAAATTGCACGTCGCTTTAACCATATTTACGGGCGCGAACCGGGTTTCGAAGAGGCGGCCCATGCCGCCATCAAGAAGATGGGCAAGAAGAATGCGCGCCTGTACAAGGATTTGCTGAAGCGTTACCAGGAGCAGGGTGATCACGAGGCGCTGGAAGTGGCGCATGCCTTGCTGCAGGATCAGCAGAACCTTGCCATCAGTGATCGGGAGCGCCTGGCGGGTTTCATGGAAGGCGGTGGCCGCATGATCCTGACGGAGCCACAGGCCCTCCTGACACCGGCCTCGAAAATGCCCGGTCTGGACGGGCAGAAGATGTCCAAGTCCTATGGCAATACCATCAGCCTGCGGGAGGCCCCCGAGGTCATCCGGGAAAAGCTGCGTACCATGCCCACGGACCCGGCGCGGGTGCGTCGCACGGACCCCGGAAACCCGGATATTTGCCCGGTCTGGCAGCTGCATGAGGTCTATTCCAGTGATGAAGTGCGTGACTGGGTCCGGGAGGGTTGTACCACGGCGGGGATCGGTTGTCTGGATTGCAAACAGCCCGTTATCGATGCCGTGCTGGTCGAGCTGGCACCCATACAGGAACGTGCCCGTGAGTTCGAACGGGACAAGGGGAGGGTGCGGGCAATCATCAATGAGGGTTCGAAGGCCGCCCGTGATGTGGCCCGTGAAACCCTCAATGAGGTGCGCCAGGCAATGGGTCTTGTCTATGCATAATTGGCAATAAAAACAGACTTATTGCAGAAAATAGGATAGTATCTGCCGGACGATGCAACTCGTCCCTCGGTTCCGACACGGGCACTCAGTACCAGGGTATTAAATGAGCGAAAATCAGAGCCGCGCAGTCACACCGGACATCCAGACACAGGAAGAAGTATCTCTCGCCGTTATCCATGGTCATACCATTGACTCGCTTCCCCAGGACCTCTACATCCCGCCTGACGCGATGGAGGTCTTTCTCGAGGCCTTTGAAGGTCCGCTGGACCTCCTGCTGTACCTGATCCGCAAGGAAAATATCGAGATTGTCGATATCCCGGTTGCCGAGATAACACGCCAATATATTGAATATATTGGACTTATGCAGGAAATGCGGCTGGATCTGGCGGCCGATTACCTGCTGATGTCGGCCATGCTGGCCGAGATCAAATCCCGCATGCTGTTACCGCGTCCCGCGGGTGCTGCGGAAGATGAAGACGATCCACGTGCCGAACTGGTGCGTCGTTTGCAGGAGTATGAGCGTTACAAGAAGGCTGCTGAAGACCTGGATGAAATGCCCAGGCTCGGGCGTGATGTCTTTCAGGCCGTGGCCGAGGCCCCTGAAGCGAAGGTCGTCAGGCTGCCGCCGGAAGTGGACCTGCAGGACCTGATTAACGCGTTCCAGGAGGTGATGCAGCGCGCCTCCATGTTTGCACACCACCATGTACAGATGGAGTCGCTGTCGGTTCGGGAACGTATGTCCAGCGTCTTGAGCATGGTCAGTACGACTCATTTCACCCGATTCACCGACCTGTTTACTGTGGAGGAAGGGCGTATGGGTGTGGTTGTATCGTTTCTCGCCATTCTTGAACTGGTCAAGGAGTCCTTGCTTGAATTAACCCAGGCCGAGGCGTTTGCTCCGATTTATGTGCAGGCGGCCTCACGCGCAGAAGAGGCCGGCGAGGCCGGGGTGGACATGTTCGCAGAGGAGCAGGAGACTGCCTGAGCAAGAAGTAAAAAGGTAAAGAGTGAAAGGTGAAAAATATATATGGATGATCAACCGCTAAAAAATATTATTGAAGCCATCCTGCTGGCCGCCGGTCGTCCCCTGACGCTGGACCAGCTGCTCGCCATGTTTGCTGAGAACGAAAGGCCCGAGCGCGGTGATGTACGCGAAGCCATAAAATTATTGCAGGACGACTATGAGGCGCGCGGTGTTGCACTGGTTGAGGTTGGCGGCGGCTACCGCATCCAGATCAGGGATACGATGCAGCCGTGGGTGTCCCGGCTCTGGGAGGAGAAACCGGTGCGTTATTCACGCGCATTGCTCGAAACCCTTTCACTGATTGCCTATCGGCAGCCGATCACCCGGGGCGAGATCGAGGATGTGCGCGGTGTCACGGTCAGCACCTCGATTATGAAAACACTGCTGGAGCGTGACTGGGTTCACGTGGTTGGACACCGTGATGTACCCGGTCACCCGGCCATGTATGGCACCACGAAGCAGTTTCTGGACTACTTCAGCCTGAAGGGCCTGAGTGACCTGCCGTCGCTGTCAGAGTTGCGCGACCTGAATACCATCGGCGCGGAACTGGAACTTGACTTGTCTGATATACACGAGTTGCAGCTGGCACCTGCGAATGATGATGCAACCGGCGGCGAAGAAGCTGCAGAAGAGGCCGCGGTGTCCTCAGCAGAATCTTCCGAAGGCGGGCATGAGGCCACGCTCGCTAATATCATCACCATTCACTAGCCGGTCCGGAGCACCCCGGTTCCCGACCTTTTACCCCCCATGGCCGAACGTATACAGAAAGTCCTGGCCCGTGCGGGTCTGGGTTCGCGTCGTCAAATCGAGACGTGGATCCGCGAGGGAAAAATCACCGTCAATAACAAGCCCGCAGAACTGGGCCTTGGCCTCAACGAGACGGACCTGGTAAAAATTGATGGCCGCCTGGTATCCCATGCTTCAACCGCTGAAATTCCTGTACGATCACTGATCTATCACAAGCCTGTCGGTGAAGTGACGACCCGAAAGGATGAGGCGGGCCGGCCAACGGTGTTTGACAGTCTGCCACGCATCAAAAATGCCCGCTGGATCACGGTCGGGCGTCTTGATATCAATACTTCCGGTGTCTTGCTTGTGACCACGGACGGTGAACTTGCCCACCGCCTGATGCACCCGTCATATCAAATCGAAAGGGAGTACGCCGTACGGGTTCTGGGTGAGGTCGATGAGACTATTCTGCGGCAGTTGCAGGAAGGCGTCATGCTGGATGACGGGATGGCATCGTTTGCAGCCATTCTTGATGCGGGCGGGACGGGTGCGAATCACTGGTACCACGTCATCGTCAGGGAAGGCCGCAATCGCGAGGTGCGTCGCCTGTGGGAATCACAGGGCCTGCAAGTCAGTCGCCTGACTCGCGTCCGCTATGGCCCGATCATGTTGCCACGCAGCGTACGTGCGGGAAAATTCCAGGACCTTGCCCGGCAAGACATCGAGGCGCTGTATGCAGCAGTCAGCTTGCCGGCGCCTGCGCCACCGCCGCCGCAGCGACGCCCCGGGCACAGGCGCCGCCGCTGACTATCCAGGCAATCATGAAGTGTTCCCGCAAAGTCCTGGGATCCATTTTTGATGCCCTTTATGCGGGCTACGGCCCGCAACACTGGTGGCCGGGAGATACCCCGTTTGAAGTGATGGTCGGTGCGGTGCTGACGCAGAATACCGCCTGGTCAAACGTTGAAAGGGCCATTGCCAACCTGGTGACGCGGGACATGCTCGATCCCGTGAAGATCGTTTCCGCCCGCAAGGACTACCTGGCCAGGAGGTTAAGGCCGTCCGGCTATTTCAATATCAAGGCCGGGCGGTTGAGGCACTTTTGCCGCTGGTATCTTGAATCGGGCGGCTACCCGGCACTGCGAAGAATCCCGACTGAAAAGTTGCGTCAGGCGCTCTTGTCCGTGCACGGTGTCGGACCGGAAACAGCTGATGATATCCTGTTATATGCATTCCGGCGGCCGGTGTTCGTGATCGATGCCTACACCCGGCGGCTGTTCTCGCGTCTTGGTTTGATCACGGGGGATGAACCGTACGAGACGCTGCGCATGATGATCGAGCACGCACTGGGTCCGGATGTTGAGTTATTTAATGAATATCATGCCCTCATCGTGCAGCATGCCAAGGGGGTCTGTCGCACACGCCCTGTGTGCGACAGGTGCATGTTGCATGCGCGCTGTCCCTCTGTACAGGTCTGCTAGGATGGTCTGCATAAATCCTGCCGGCCTGTAAGGGTGTCCGCCATGCCGATCAAGAGAACGCTTCCTGTTTTTGTTCTCCTGCTGTTGCCCCTTGTATTGAACACCTCCTGTGATTCGCAGCCGGACAGCGTTCCGGCCAAACCTGTTGTCACTCCGGGGGATGCTGGGCGCGAACAGGGCGGGCCGATGACTGCAGCCGCCGATTCCTCTGCTGATTTACTGGAGGAAGGGATGGTCAACCCGGGTTATACCGAGAAGCCCGACTGGTTTGCCAATTCATTCCTGGATATACGTGAAGATGTTGCTGAGGCCGCCGCGGCGGGTAAGCGTGTGCTGCTGTATTTTTACCAGGACGGTTGCCCCTATTGCAAGAAACTGCTGGACACGAACCTGTCCCTGCAGGCGACCGAGATTAAAACACGCAAGCATTTTGAGGTCATTGCGATCAATCTGTGGGGCGATCGTGAAGTGACAGGATTTGACGGGCAGTTAACCACCGAGAAGCAATTCGCCGCAACGCTGCGGGTGATGTTTACACCGACATTGCTGTTTCTCGATGAGCAGGGCAATGTGGTATTGCGTGCGAATGGTTATTACCCGCCGCACAGGTTCGATGCTGCACTGGACTACGCGGCCACGCAGAGTGGTCATGAGCCGGGTTTCCGCGAATACCTCGCAAGCACAGCGCCGCTACCCGCCAGCGGACTTCTGCACCGGGACCCCGCCTTCCTGCCGCCGGGCACATCACTGGAAGCGCGCACGAGCGGCAAGCCGCTGCTGGTGCTGTTCGAGCAAAAGGAGTGTGCGCCCTGTGACGAGTTACACCTCGATATCCTGAAACGCCCTTCGAGCCGTGAACTGCTGGCGCGGTTCGATGTGGTGCTGCTGGATATGTGGTCGCAGGACATGCTGACAGGGCCGGACGGCAGGACGCTGAGTGCCGCGCAATGGGCGCAGGAGTTGAATATCCAGTATGCCCCGTCAGCGGTCTTTTTTGACGTGGAGGGCAGGGAAGTCTTCAGAACAGAGGCCTACCTGAAGGCCTTTCATACGCAGTCCTCCATGGATTACGTGGCATCCGGGGATTACCGCGAGCAGCCCAGCTTCCAGCGGTATATAGCGGCCCGCGCAGATGCGCTCGAAGCACAGGGCATCCATGTGGATCTCATGGATTAGGTCACTGCGGCTATTTGCGCAGGAGCGGTGCTCATCCGCGATTATTGTTTTCCCTGTTAGTGCAGGAGCGCCTTGCAGGCGCGATTGTATTAGATGCGGGCTCGCGCTGGTCGCTCCCGGCATCCATGCCTCCCGCGATACATGTACATCCTTGTACATCGCGTGCAGCGAGGTACTGAAGTGCTCAAGTACCTGTCTCAGCCAGGGGCACCATCCAGCAAATCCACCCGGACATCCATGCTGCTGAAAATAGCCGGTGGACCAAATTGATGGTATATCGCAACATCGGCTGCATCGCGCCCGTAGGCGACTGCAAGCCGCCCACCGCGAAGAACGTTCTCCGTGGGATCGAAGGTGTACCAATGGCCGCCAACGTACGCCTCGAACCATGCATGCAAGTCCATCGGTTCAAGCCCGTAAAGGAAGCCGACGACCAGTCGTGCGGGGATGCTGATGCTGCGGCATAGAGCGATGCCAAGATGGGCAAGATCGCGACACACTCCCTCGCACTGTGCATTTACCTCGACAGCAGAGAGCGGAAATACACTGGATCCGGGTGTGTACCGGATAGAACTTTTTATCCAGTCGCTGATCCTGGATACCTGATCGTAGCCGGGCGGCACCCCGTCTACTATGTCTCTCGCAAGATTACCGAACCTGTCCGATTCGCAATAGCGGCTTGGGAGTAAATACGTCAGGACCGCGTCCGGCAGATTCTGGATTTCCACAAATAGGGCGCCTGGGGACATCTCCACCAGGTCCGCAGTCATGACATCGGCTGTGGTATGGACAGAGAATTCCCCGGCCGGCGCTACCATCCGCTGACAAAGATTACCGTAGATGTCCGTATACTCTTCTACCGGAATACTGGGCGATAATGAGTAGGCTTCCCGGGCAACCCACTGATGTGTGCCACTGCGGGGGCGAAGCATGAGTATCAAAGGGGTGGCATCGTCCATTTGAAACTCGAGATTGCACATGGTTCGAATCCACATCATGACCTTTCCTCATCCCGTTCCACGATGTTGTGCTACCGGCCTGCCGCCATACCGGGTTCCGGCAGGCGTTCCATATCCACAGATACCCGCGGCTTGTGCCCCGGGTCGCCACCGAAGATGACACCCTTGAGCGGCGTGACATCGGTGTAATCGCGTCCCCAGGCCGTGGTGATATGCCGGTCCAGTGGCACCCGGTTGTTGGTGGGATCGAAGTCATGCCAGCCGACATCGGGCAGGTATACCGAGAACCACGCATGTGACTCGTCGGCCCCCGGCTGCCTGGCCTGACCCGGCGGCGGTTCGGTTTCGATGTAACCACTGACATAGCGTGCCGCCAGACCAAGGCTGCGCAGGCAGGCGATCGCGAGATGGGCAAAGTCCTGGCACACACCGCGCCGATTGGTGAACACCGCGGTCAGCGGGGTGGCGACGGTGGAAAATCCCGGGTCGTAGGTGAAGTCATGATGGACGCGTGCCATCAGGTCGCGCACGGCCTCCAGCAGGGGACGTGCGGGCGGGAACGAGGCGGCCGCATACCCGGCCAGTTCCGGCGCCGCCGCCGCCAGAGGCGAGTCGAGCACGAATTGCCGGTTCTCTCGGGCTGTGTCCGTGAGCTGCTCCGCCAGTTGCGTCTGCACCTCGTCCCAGGCCATATCCCTCTCGAGTGCATACTGGCGGTTACCGGGGTCCAGCTGGACCTCGCTGGTCGCCGTGACTGTCAGTGCCTGGTGAGGTTGCTGGATGGAAAAGTAGCTGATGTGGTTGCCGTAGAAATCCTCGTGTTCGGCCAGGTCCATCGGCAGGGGATCGATTTGCAGGCGATGTCCCAGACACTGCTGGTTGGGAAGATTGCGGGGTCGCAGGTGGGCAAGATTGTGGCACTGGCTGACAGTGACCCCGTAAAGGTATTCCGTCTTGTGCACGATGCGGTATTTCATTGCAGTTAAGCTTCTTCCCCGACCAGCTGATAGGGCCGTTCGGCATGGGTGAAATAGGTCGTTGAGAGGGCGTTGGAGGTTTCCCTCAGGCCCTGGCCGAGGTTGCCAAGCAGGGTCTCGAGCCGCGGCCGGGTGCCGCCATCTGCCAATGCCAGCTCTTCCGCATTCGCAAGGGTAAGCAGGTTGATGGCCTCGAGCACCAGGCGCATCTCTTGTTTGTAGGGACGCCTGCCCTGTCCCGGCAGCGCGGTAAGATGCTGTCGTGCTGCGTTTAGCTGGTAGATGAGAGAGCGGCTGTTGGTCTCGTCCAGCAGCAGTACATCCAGCGCGGTCTGTAACTGCGGACGGTTGTGGAATCGACGCCGGTAGAGGGTGGAGCTCTCGGCCACGGCGAGTACCGACTCCAGCAGCTGGACCTCCACCTCAGGTGTCCTGCGGGTTGTCAGCAGCGCGCGCAACAGTGCAATCAGTTGCAGGGCGCGTTCGATCCGCCGGCCCAGATTGAGGAAGTGCCAGCCGAGGTCGCGGCTCATACTTTCGCTGGCGGCACCGGAAATGGCCATCAGTGCCGTGATGATACGGTCCTGTGCCGCCTGCAGGTATTGCAGGTCGGAATGGCCTTTCTGCGCCAGGCTGCCCAGCTCATCGCTGATGTCAGTGAACACGCGGCGGGTATCGGCAGACACCAGGTTGCGTACTGCGTAGGCCGCGGTGAGACAGGCCGCCAGGTTGGTGGCCAGGGTGCCGCTGCGTTGCCGGTTGCTGATCAGGTCGATGATTTCTGCCAGTGGTTCGGCGCGCTGCGCGTTGCCGTTGTCTCCGGTGAAACCCGGGTAGGTCATACTCATGTGGGTCAGTCCCTGCAGCAGACAGTCCAGCGCTGCCTGGTTGACCGGATCCTCGAACTGCAGGGTTTCGTTGCGGTGGTTAAGAATGTTGCGGATCAGCCGGATCATATCCTCGGCGCGTTCGGCATAGCGTGCCAGCCAGAACAGATTCTCGGCGGCGACACCCGGCAGGGTCTCCTGCTGTCGCAAATCGCCTGTCAGGGCCTTCGGCAGCAGCGTATCGATCTGTTCAGGTTCCGAGGCCAGCACCCAGGTGTCCTTGCTGACGGCACCGGCCTGACTGGAAATGACCCGGCTTTCCGGTTGCTCGCCCACCCGCGTCAGTCCGCCGGGCATGACCACGAAACCGTCCTGCCCGCCTGCCAGGAAAGTGCGCAGGAAGCACTGGCGGGGTTCCATCAGGCCATCGCGCAGCGTCGGCGCCGAGGACGCGATCAACCGTTCCTGGGCGACATAATAGTGTGGCCGAGACCGGATCCGCTCGCGCCAGGCCACCAGTTCGGCCTTGTCGAGCAGGTCGCCGAACACCGGTTTGCCGCCGTCGGACCGGTTGATTGTTCGCAGCACCAGGGTAGGCAGGTTGGCCAGTACGTAGTCGAGTTCACGGGGCTGTCCGCACCACCAGGAGGCCACCGAGGGCAACCGCAACTCCTGTCCCAGCAGGTGCTTCGCCAACCGGGGCAGGAAGGCCATCAGGCCGGGGTTCTCCAGGATGCCGGCACCGAGAGGATTGGCGATGGCGACACGCCCGCGGCGAACCGCTTCCACCAGTCCGGGAACGCCGAGCAGAGAGTCGGGTCGCAGCTCCAGCGGGTCGCAGTAATAATCATCGACGCGCCTGAGGATGACATCCACCGGCTCCAGTCCGCTCACGGACTTGATCCATACGCGACCGTCGCGCACGGTCAGGTTGGCGCCCTCGATAAGGGTGTAGTCGAGATAGTTGGACAGGTAGAGGTGCTCGAAATAGGTTTCGTTATGCGAGCCGGGTGTCATGATCACCACACGCGGATTGTCGTTTTCCGTGGCAGGCGCAAGTGCCGCAAGTGAATCGCGCAAGCGCCGGAAAAAAGGCGCCAGCCGGTGTGGATGGGAGTCGCGAAACAGGCTGGGTATCAGGCGCGACATGACGGTGCGGTTTTCCAGTGCATAACCCATGCCCGAGGGGGCCTGGGTGATATCCTTCAGGACCCGGAAGTGGCCGTCCGCACTGCGCACCAGGTCGGCGGCGTACAGGTTCAGTCCCGGTGCCGTGATGGACGGAGGCACCACGCAGGGGCGTCTGAAGCTGGCGCTGGCGTAGACAAGATTCGGGGGTATCAGACCCTTCTTGATCAGGGTGTGCGGTCCGTAGAGATCCTGCAGGATGAGGCTGAGCAGTTCCGCCCGCTGCGCCAGGCCATTTTCGATACCGGCCCATTCGCTGCTGCTGATGAGCAATGGTACCGGGTCGAGCGACCATGTCCGGTTGAGACCATCCGGCGTGCCATAGACATTGTAGGTGGCACCGTCACTGCGCAGCATTCGCACGGTATCGTGTTGCCGCTGCTGCAATACTTCCGGGCCCATCGTGTCCAGTGCGCTGATCAGGTAACGCCAGTGCTGGCGCACCTCGCCCTGCCCGGTGCACATCTCATCATAGCCCGTAAGCGGCTGCCGGTAGGCCGGGCAGGCCATGCCGGGTGCATTGATGGATCGGGTATCAGTCACAACTGTTTCGATATCTCAGGTCAAGTGTGCCGGGATACTCCGGGTTGATCTCTTCAGGGGGGGGTGCCATCGGTCTCGGTTCATGTCCCTCGGTAAAGAATTTCGACAGTTGTGCATACTCCGGCGGCGGCTTGATGGGGCCGGCGCTGTGGCCGTGATTCCAGAAGCGGCTGATGCGGCGTGTTTCGGCTGCGTAGGCATTGATCGGGAAGTCGTCATAACTACGTCCGCCCGGGTGTACAACGTGGTAAGTGCAACCGCCAATGGAATGGCCGTTCCAGGTGTCGATGATATCGAATACCAGTGGGGAGTGGATGCCGATGGTTGGATGCAGCGCCGAGGGCGGCTGCCAGGCACGGAAGCGGATACCGGCCACGTACTCGCCGTGGGTGCCGGTGTTGCGCAGCGGCACCCGGCGCCCGTTGCAGGTGACAACATAGCGATTTTGCGTCAGCCCGCGGACCTTGATCTGCACGCGTTCCACCGAGGAATCGACGAAGCGCGCCGTGCCCTGGCTGCTCATTTCCTCGCCCAGCACGTGCCAGGGCTCCAGCGCCGCATTGATGTCGAGCCGGATGTCCTGCACCCGCAGCGTACCGAAGTGGGGAAAGCGGAATTCACTGAACGGGGCCAGCCACTCGAGCTGAAAGGGGTAGCCGGCACGCTGCAGGTCACAGACCACGTCCTGCACGTCGGCCCAGACATGGTGCGGCAGCATGAAGCGGTCATGCAGCTCCGTGCCCCAGCGCACCAGTTTGTGCCGGTACGGCCGGTCCCAGAAGCGCGCGATCAGGGTGCGCAGCAGCAGTATCTGTACCAGGCTCATGTGTGCATGGGGCGGCATCTCGAAGGCACGGAACTCCAGCAGTCCCAGGCGGCCGGTCGCCGAGTCGGGTGAGTAGAGCTTGTCGATACAGAACTCCGCGCGGTGGGTATTGCCGGTCATATCCACCAGCAGGTTACGCAGCAGCCGGTCGACCAGCCAGGGTTCGGCCACCTCACCGTCCGGCATCTGCTGAAAGGCAATGTCCAGTTCATAGAGGCTGTCGTCGCGGGCCTCGTCAACGCGCGGGGCCTGACTGGTCGGGCCGATGAACATGCCGGAGAACAACGTCGACAGTCCCGGATGGTGCTGCCAGTAGGTCAGCAGGCTGCGCAACAGATCAGGCCGGCGCAGGATCGGGCTGTCGGCCGGGGTGGCCCCGCCGATGGTGACGTGATTGCCGCCACCGGTGCCGGTATGGCGCCCGTCCAGCATGAATTTCTCCGTCCCAAGCCGCGCCAGGCGGGCCTCTGCATAGAGGGTCTCGGTGTTTTCTACCAGTTCTGTCCAGTTAGAGGCCGGGTGGATATTGACCTCGATGACCCCCGGGTCAGGGGTCACGGCGAGCTTGCGCAGGCGCCAGTCACGCGGCGGTTCATACCCCTCCAGGCGCACCGGCAGTTGCAGTTCCGCCGCGGTTTGTTCCACTGCGGCGATCAGGTCGAGATAGTGCTCGAGGTGGGTGAGGGGCGGCAGGAATACCCGCAGCATGCCCTTGCGTGCCTCGACACACAGGGCGGTGTGGATCACCCCGGTCCGTTCCGGCTGTGAGCCCTTGTCCGCCGGTTCCTGCTGCAGGATTTCCGGGTGCGCCTCCTGCGCCGTCTCGAGACGGCTGAAGCGGCGGGTCACTTCGCCGTAGAGGTCTCCCAGTGGCGGGCGGGGCTCGAACAGGTCGCGATCCGGCTTGATATCGCGCTCCTCCTCGGCGACCCAGGGCAGGGCGTCGAGGGGCAGGCGTAGCCCCATGGGCGAGTCGCCGGGGGCGAGGAACATATGCCCGCGGCGAAACTGCCAGGTACTGCTTTGCCAGCCGTCAGCGGCATCGTCCCAGCCCAGTGGCAGGGCGAAGCCGGCCGGTTTGCCGAGGTCGCCGGCGAGCAGTTCCACCAGGCGGCGGCGCTCGTCCGGGTCTTTCAGATCGGTGCCGAGCAGGTCCACGTTGACCGGCTGGTCGCCTTCTTTCCACAGGTAATAGAGCGTGTCCTCGTAGGCAGGTACCAGGTATTGCTCCGCGAGGCCCAGTCGGCGGACCAGCCGAGCGGCAAACTGCAGTGCCTCGTCTGGCCCGTGGTCGCCAGCAGCCCCGTCGCGTGCCAGCAATTCCGGTTCCTTCCACACCGGCTCGCCATCGACGCGCCAGAAGCAGTTCAGCGACCAGCGCGGCATCGGTTCTCCCGGATACCATTTGCCCTGCCCGTAGTGCAGCAGGCCGCCGGGAGCGAAGCGCTGCCACAGTCGCAGCAGCAGGTCGCCGGCCAGTTCACGCTTGTGCTTTCCCAGGGCGGCGTTGTTCCACTGCGGGGATTCCATGTCGTCGATGGAGACGAAGGTCGGCTCACCGCCGAGGGTCAGGCGCACGTCGCCGGCCTCCAGGTCGGCATCGACCTTGTGCCCCAGGGCCTGGATAATTTTCCACTGGTCTTCGGTATACGGCTTCGTGACCCGCGGATCTTCGTGGATGCGCTGCACGTGGTTGTGGAAGCTGAATTCCACCTCGCATTCCTCGGTCGTACCGGTGATGGGTGCGGCACTGACCGGATGTGGTGTACAGGCCAGCGGGATGTGGCCCTCACCGGCGAACAGGCCCGAGGTGGGGTCGAGTCCCAGCCAGCCGGCGCCGGGTATGTACACTTCGGCCCAGGCGTGCAGATCGGTAAAGTCGTGATCCGTCCCGGCCGGACCCTCGAGCGGTTTTTCATCGGTGGTCAATTGCAGCAGGTAACCGGAGACGAAACGTGCCGCCAGCCCCAGGTGGCGCAGGATCTGCACCAGCAGCCAGCCGGTATCGCGGCAGGAACCCAGCGCCATTTCCAGGGTTTTCTCGCAGGTCTGGATGCCCGGCTCCATGCGGATGGTGTAGTCAATGTCCCGCTCCAGCCGCTTGTTGAGGTCTACCAGAAAGTTATTCACCTCCTGCCTGGAACGGTCGACTCCGGACAGCCATTTTTGCAGGCGCGGACCGCTCTCGGTGATCTCCAGGTAGGGGGACAATTCCTTGCGCAGGTGCGGTGTGTATTCGAAGGGATAGTGCTGGGCGTATTCCTCCACGAAGAAATCGAACGGGTTGATGGTCACAATCTCGGCCACCACGTCCACCTCGAACGACAAGGATCGTACCGGATCGGGAAATACCAGTCGGGCGAGGTAGTTGCCAAAGGGGTCCTGCTGCCAGTTGATGAAGTGATTCTCCGGCAGCACCTTCAGGGAATAGGCCTCGATGGGCGTGCGCGTGTGCGGCGCCGGGCGCAGCCGCACGATGTGGGGTGTTACCCGGACCGGGCGATCGAAGCGGTACTCGGTCTTGTGATTGATTGCGACTCTGATCGCCATTACGTACTACCTCGTCAGAAGGGTGATTGATATTGTCATGGTGCACTGTTCTGTGGACCCGGAGGTGAGCCCCGTTCGGTCGGCTGTGTGACATATGGCCGGAAGTCCTGCGTTGCTGCAGGCCTGCAGCAACACAGGTCTGCAGCCGTGTCATGGTTTTATTATCGGCATCCAGGTGGGGCCTGAGTGCAGGATAGTCGCGCGCTGCCATGCAGTCACGCGGTGGCCCCTGCAGTTTATACGACTACGACGGAATTCTCGCAGTCACCGAGGGAGTTTGGCCGGTACTTGTCTGCACTCCAGTCGTTCTCCCAGCGGCTGCCGTCAATCAGGTACTTGAACTGGTATTCCCGGTTGGCGGGCAAATCAATGGTAATACAAAAGCCGCCGTCTTTGCGTTGCTTCATCAGTGCCTTTTGGCCACACCAGTCGTTAAAATCCCCCACCAGCGCAACCTCGCGGGCGCCATTGACGGCCTCCCGCGGCAACTCGAAGGTCACCTTGCAGACCGGTTTAGTCTTGAGAAAACGTTTTTTCACCAGGCAAAACCTCCATACCGTTGATAAATGTCACTTGCCACCGCCTGGAGAGTCTCCGGGCCGGGTTGTCCCGATGCGTAGTGTCATGTTACGCCTGAGGGGGGCTGGAGATCGAGCAGTTCTTCCTCGACGCCCGCGGCATGCGTGAGTGCGGCCACATTCTCCCTGGTGAAGAAACCCTGAAAATCACCGAAACGCTGTACGTACTCGATGATGAGGGAGGAATGTTCCGAGGCACTGGAAAAGATCTGTTTCAGTCCCTGATCCCTGGAGCCAATGACGTCGAGCAGAAAATCACGCCCCTGGGCGGCGATCTGGTTGACGACATGCTCGATGTTTTCCCGGCCGTCGGTCTCGCCGTCACGCACGGACAGGGCGATGTGATGCAGTCGCGGGCCATAGTTGCGCACGAAGGTCTCCGTGGGTGATGGCAGTCTTTCAAGGTGGTTGACGAAGTAGGGTGTATTGTTGGCGGTAAACACCTTGGCCGGACTGTGGACCTCGCTGTCGTGGTGCACGTTCTTCGTGACATTGGTCGATGAGTTCTGGTCGCTGATGTCGTAGGAGCCCCAGTAGAAGTAACTCGACAGGGACAACCATTCCAGGATGGCAACTTCACGGTTCTGGCTGTAGATACGCGTGGCGAGATGGTCGATCGGCAGGATCAGATCATCGATACGCAGTTTCTTCTGCAGTTCCTTGGCGGCCAGGTAGACCTCCTGTACCTCGGGGTTGATTTTGCTGTTGCCGAGGGCGTAGACACGGATCTGGTCAAGCGGGCGCTCCATGTAGCTGACGATATTATGGGTGTAGGGTGACGGCTTGACGATGGCGAGGTTGCCGGGCAGTTCCAGCTTGCGGATATCGTCCTGGGAAAAGAAGCGGAATTCCCGCCCCTGCTGGCATTCGACTACGCCATGCATGTCCTGCACGCGCAGGATCTCCCCCATGTAGCGGCTGTTGGGTTTGCGCGCCCCGATGGGGTAGATCTCGTTGAGACTGCGAAAGATTCCGCGGGTGCGCCCGTCCTTGACTTCGCGTACCAGGAAGTCCGGCGATTTCATGTCGACTCGCAGGATATGCGTCCAGTGACTCTTGCTTTCCAGAGTCACCAGGTAGTGGTAGGGCGTCATCAGTGACAGTTCGCCGATGTAGCGGATGGACTGGCCAGGGTCGACGGTTATCATGATGGCCTCGATCTGGCCGATCATGTCGGTCAGGCCGCTGCGGTCGCGCTCATCCAGCAGGCGTACCAGGTATTCCTCGAAAAAGGGAGAGTTCTGTTTGTCTCCATGGCGTGGGAATGTGATTGAGCTGGTCATATCGGAATTTTCTGCAGGCGCAGTGTCGCGTTTGCAGGGTTGTCTATGCGAACCAGGTCTTGCTGATCCGGTTATGAATCGCGGATATACCGGCCTGCAGCCGGTCGACTTCCTGGTGCAGTTTCACGGCATCGAGTTTTTCCGGTTTGATGCGATCCACGCGGTGGCGGGTATCACGAACCGGTTTGAGCGTTTCCTTGTGCAGTGGCAGGTCGCCGAGGGACTCCTCGATCTGGTCGAGACAATGGGCAACGGAGCGGGGCTGGTAGTCATTCTGCAGCAGGTAGCTGACAACATCTACGCAGTGTACACCCGGTTGCATATCCTTGCGGTACATCTGGTAGGCACTGAGTGCGCGCAGCATGCTGGTCCAGACGTGCACATCGATGCTGCCGGAATCATCCGTATTCTGCATGCTCATGGCGCCGATATCGACGACCCGTGTGGTCATGTCGGCGCGTTCCAGGTTGCGCCCGATGCGTACAAAATCGTAGGAGTGATCATGGCTCATGGTGCCGGCCAGCAGTCCGGTCATTTGCTGACAGCGGTGAATGACTTCAGTGAGGAAATTGAAACGCCCGCGGCGCGGCAGGGCATCGCCAACATGGGCGTTGGCGTACAGCAGCAGTTCGTTTATTTGTTCCCAGGCCTGTCCGGGCAGCACTTCACGCGAGGTGCGGCAGTTTTCGCGTGCGCTGGCAATGGAGTTGAGCAGCGATCCCGGGTTGGAGTCGTCGGCCAGCAGGAATTTCACAGTATTGCGTTCGTCGTGGCGCTGATAACGTTCGCTGAACAGGGCATAGCAGCCGGTGATGACGGGCAGTATATCCCAGCTGATGCGTGTGCTGCGTGGCAGATCCAGTAACAGAAAGTGGTAGGTATTGACGAGGCGTGCAGTATTTTCTGCACGCTCGATATAACGCGCCATCCAGTAGATTCGTCCTGCAACCCGTGACAGCATCATCAGCCCTCGTTATCCACGACCCAGGTATCCTTGCTGCCGCCGCCCTGCGAGGAGTTCACTACCAGCGAGCCCTTGTTCATTGCCACCCGGGTCAGGCCGCCGGCCGTGACATGGATGTCCTTGCCTTGCAGAATGAACGGGCGCAGATCCAGGTGGCGTGGTTCAAGTGTCTGGTCGCACAGTGTCGGTGCCGTCGACAGCTTCAGCGCCGGCTGCCCGATATAGTTGCGTGGATCCTTGCTGATCAGACGCTTGAATGCTTCGCGTTCGGTTGCACTCGATTGCGGACCCACCAGCATGCCGTAGCCGCCCGATTCATTGGCCGGCTTGACCACCATGGTCTCGAGGTTGGCCATCACGTATTCACGCTGTTTTTTGTCATTGCAGCGGTAGGTAGGGACATTCGGCAGCAGTGCATCTTCACCAAGGTAATAGCGGATGATATCCGGTACGTAGGAGTACACCACCTTGTCATCGGCGACACCGCAACCCGGCGCATTCGCCAGTGCCACATTTCCCTTGCGCCAGGCGCGCATCAGGCCGGGGACGCCGAGTTCCGAATCCGGCAGGAACGCCTCCGGGTCCAGGTACAGGTCATCGATGCGCCGGTAGATGACATCGACCCGGGCCAGGCCCTGGATGGTTTTCATAAAAACGTAATCGTCCTTGTCCACCACCAGATCACTGCCTTCAACCAGCTCGGCGCCCATACTGCGGGCCAGGAACGCGTGTTCGAAATAGGCTGAATTGTAAATGCCGGGTGTCAGCACCACGACCTCGGGTTGCTTGCGCCGCCCGGGGGCGATGGATTGCAGCATATCCAGCAGCTGCTCGGGATAATCATCAACCGGCAGAATGTTATTGTTCTCGAACAGTTCCGGCAGGACACGCTTGGTGACCTCGCGGTTCTCGATCATGTAGGAGACGCCGGAAGGTACTCGCAGGTTGTCCTCGAGGACATAGACCGTACCGTCACAGTCGCGCACCAGGTCACTGCCGCAGATGTTGGCCCAGACCCCGTGGGCAGGGTTGATGCCGATGCACTCCTTGCGGAAACCCCTGGATTTCTCGATCAGGGACTTCGGGATTACGCGGTCGCGAATGATCTTGCGGTCGTGGTAGAGGTCGTCGATGAACAGGTTGAGTGCCTGCAGGCGCTGTTTCAGACCGGCCTCGATGACGCGCCATTCCCGTATCGGCATGACGCGGGGAATGATGTCAAACGGCCAGGCGCGGTCGATGTTTTCGCCGTCACTGTAGACCGTGAAGGTGACGCCCTTGTCGATAATGGCCAGTTCGGCATCCACCTTGCGAGCCTGCAATTCCTCGTATGACAGTGAACGCAACCAGGCCGTCAGGTTGCGTGCCGGTGCGCGGGCATAACCGGGCGTGCTGATGAGTTCGTCGTAGAACTCTCCAGGGTCATAATTTTTCCAGTCAATAGTCATTTTATCGCACGCTTGCGTATGACGGCTTCCGGATGTCGCCGCGGTATAACCAGATGTCGATATGGGCTCCATCCGGGGTGCCGATGATAAAAAACACCGTTCATGGAGGATTCCTTGATTACCGATAAAGCTCCAGGCCTCGTCCCGGCCAGGTTCATGTTCGTCAGTCAGCAGGCGCATCAGTTCCGGCACGGTAATCGCCGGCGTCCATCAGCGCCGGTTTTACGTTCCTATGATTTCAATACCTGTTCCAGTATTGACGTCGTAACTTTCTATCTTGCAAGGTCTGTACCAGCACACTGTTTAATAGGCGGTTTATTTGTAAGCGTGTTGATTTCAATGACTAAACCCTGATGCTGCCCCGTGCGGTTATCAGGCATGGTTGTGCTCCTGTGCTTCAGGCTGGTGCAGTGCCCGGTTGAGGTTGCACCTTTATATGGCTTATTTTCCATGACCCGCCACGCAGCGATGTGATTGCGTGTTGATTAATCCAGCGCGCAGTGGCGTTGCGCTTTCGGAGGGTAAAACTGAGATAGGGGTATTGCGGCGCGAGGGGCGCATGGGCAAGGTTGCGAAGCGGCCTTGTTGTTCAAGTGCGGGCAAGCCTTCAAGCCGCCGCGCGGGCGAGAGAGCCCGCATCAAATATTCCTGCAACAGGATGAAGCGAAAGCACCAGGTGCTATGGTTTATGTAACGGTAAACTGCTGTCCGGTAATTCCCTTACTGTCAGGTCCCAGCAGGTACAGGAAGGGGTTGATGACATCTTCCGGGGTGTTGAGTGTGGCCACATCTTCTCCCGGATAGGCAAGGCGTCTCAGTGCGGTGCGTACCGGTCCCGGGTCGATGCTGTTGACGCGTACCGGGCTATTCGTTTCAAGCTCATCGGCGAGTATCTGCATGAATCCTTCGAGCCCTGCCTTGGAGACACCATAGGCGCCCCAGTAGGCCTTGCCCTGGCGTCCGTTTGCGTCCGAGCTGAATATGATTGAGGCGTCAGTGCTCCTGTTCATCAAGCCAAGACAGGCCATCGTCAGCAGGTAGGGGGCATTGAGGTTGATCTGCAGGGTTTCGAACCACATCTCGTCATCAAAATTGGCAAACGGAACGAGTGCGCCCAGATAGGCTGCATTGTGAATCAGCCCGTCAAGTGCCGGGTATTCCCTCTCAAGGGTAGTGGCGAGCGTTGCATAGTCGTTCGGTACGGCGCCTTTAAGATCAAGCGGGTAGAGACCGGGTTCAGGATAACCGGCCGCAACAATTGCATCGTAGGCCTGTTCGAGGCCATGGACGTCCTTGTCCAGCAGGATGGTTGATGCGCCGCGGGCTGCGAGGGCCGTGGCCAGTGCGCGGCCAATACCGTTGGCTGCGCCGGTGACCAGTATTGTCCGGTCTTTTAATAAACCGGGTGCAGCGGTCCAGTCCGCGGGAATTGTGTGCAGCGTGCTCATCGGTGTCGCTGATTATACCGATGCCGGGGACGGATAGAACAATACGCTGCACGGGGCGCCTGTTCCCGGCCTGCGGGCAAAAATACCCGCCTGAGCGGGGAACGAGAGAGTTCGTGAGTCACGTCCTTGAGAGGTGTCGTCACGATCCCTGTGACGACGGGGGAAACCCCTGGAACCCTTTACTTTTACTCTGCACTGGCAGAAACAGGAGGGGCGTCCCTGCCAAGAGCTACCTCCATGGAGATAATATTGTCGTGCAGGACGGGTTGGTTTGGCTGTCTATGAATACACAACGAAAATGTAATAAATTAACGCTTTTAGCATAAATCCGCTGAATGCTGCGGGTTTTCCGGGAACTTGCTAGCGCGTGCTGCCGGTTTCTTTGCGCGACTCGATCTGGCGTGTTGAGCGCTCAATTTGTTCCGGCTTGGGTGATTCTTTCTTCGAGGCCACACCCATTTCAGTGAATTTTTTCATGCCCGGCAGGATGCGTGCGTCGTAGGAGCCAACGGCCTTGTTGTAGGTATCTACGCTGTTGTCGAGGCTGCGGCCCAGTTTTGAAAGGTGCTCGGCGAAGGTGGTCAGACGGCCATACATTTCCTCGCCAACTTCACGGATGGTCTCCGCATTTTCGGCCAGTGTTTCCTGGCGCCAGCCATAGGCAATGGCACGTAACAGGGCCACGAAGCTGGTTGGTGTTGCCAGTATGACCTGCTGCGAGAGGGCATCCTCGATCAATGTGTGGTCAATATCCAGGGCGGCGCTGAGGAACTGGTCGCCCGGGATAAACAGGACAACGAAATCCGGACTGTATTTGAACTGTTGCCAGTAGGCCTTGCTGGCCAATTCCTTGACACGGGCGCGGACATTGCGCGCATGGACTTTCAGGAGCCTGGTGCGTTCTGCATCATCACTTGCTTCAACGGCTGACAGGTAGGCGTCCAGCGGGGTTTTTGCATCAACGATGATTTCCCGCTTGTCCGGCATGCGGACGATCATGTCCGGTCGCTGTTTCCCCGCGTCGGATTGTACGGATTCCTGTTCGAAAAAATCGCAATGCTCGACCATGCCGGCGAGTTCCGCGAGTCGTTTCAGGGTCAGTTCCCCCCACTGCCCCCGGACCTCCGGGCGCCTTAATGCCTGTACCAGGTTGCGGGTCTCGCCCTGCAGGGTCTTATGGGACTCTGCGATGGTTTCCAGGTGTTTGGTGAGTGCGCCATGTGCCTGTTGGCGATCGCGTTCCATTTTGCGTACCTGTGATTCTGTTTTCTCCAGGGCATCCCGAATCGGCTTGACAAGGTTTGCTATCGCCTGCTCGCGCCTGTTCAGTTCGCCTTCGGATTTTAGATGCAGTTTTTCAAGATTCTCTTTCGCCAGGTGCAGGAATTGCTCATTGTTGTCCCTGAGTGCATGCGCCGCCATGGCGTTGAAGGTATCCTTGAGCTGCTGATTTAATTGCTGGTATACAGCCTGCTGGTCAGCAGATGCCTTGCGCTCGAACTCCAGTGCCGTGGACAGATATACGCACTTGTCGCGCATCCGGTTCAGGTGTCCGTCGAAGTATAGATACGTAATGACTGCACCGGTGGCCGCGGCGAGCAACAGGGCCGGCAGGAATGTCATGAATGTGTCAGTTGACATGATCGCCAATCATAGCACTGTTCCGTTTGCACGGATTTACTAATGAAGAACAAGGCAAGCCGACATCGATTACCTTGCCCCCTATCAGTAAAAAAGTTTAATAACACTACCTCCATCCTGTCCCGCCCCCTTCAAAGGGGGCGGGGACGCAGGCCGGAATGTCGGGATGCTTTCCTGCTCCCTAGTATCTCTTGTCCAGCCAGTCCAGCAGGCCCATCGGGGTTTCAATCATGGCGTCGGCTTTCCAGTTCCGCGGGGCATCATGTTTCTGCAAGTAACCGAACAGGGCGACCAGTGTATGCATACCGGCATTGAGACCGGCTTCTATATCGCGTTTGGCGTCACCGATATAGACGCATTGTCCGGGTTCACTTTCGGCCAGTTCACAGGCATACAGCAGGGGTGCCGGGTGAGGTTTGCGTTCATTCAGCGTGTCACCACTGACAATTGCCACGGCACGGTCATACAGCCCCAGGTCTTTCATAAGCGGGTCTGTCAGCCAGCCGGGTTTGTTGGTGACAACGCCCCAGCTGATGCCGCGCTTTTCCAGTGCCTCAAGTACCTCCGGGATACCGGGAAATGGCCGGGTCAGGCTGGAGATGTTCTCCCGGTAGGCTTCCAGCAGGCGTTGTCTTAATGGATTGAAGACCGGGTCTGATTGTTCCAGCCCGAAGCCCAGTTCTATCAGTGCAATGCCGCCATGTGACACGACCGGCCGGATTGTCTCATAGGGCAAGGGTTGTTTGTTATTTTCGGTGAGTACGATATTCAAAGCCTGCGCGAGGTCCGGTGCGGTATCGAGCAGCGTGCCATCCAGGTCGAACAGGACAGTCCGGATCGTGCCAGGTGTTCGGGTCGATGTAACCGGCATTGCCTCTCAGGCCTTTTGAAAGCATGCCATGTAGTTGACTGATACGTCCCTGTTGAGCCTGTATTCCCGGGTTAGCGGGTTATAGACGAGACCGGTCATGTCGGTCAGCTGCAGGCCACTCTCGCGAGCCCAGGATTCCATTTCTGAAGGGCGAATGAAGCGGGTGTAGTCATGCGTTCCCCTGGGCAAGAGTCCGAGGATGTATTCGGCGCCGATGACGGCAAACAGGTAGGACTTCGGGTTCCGGTTTATTGTTGACAGGAACAGGCGTCCGTCATCCTGCAGCAGTTTCCCGCAGGCCAGGATTGTCATGGCAGGGTCAGGAACATGCTCCAGCATTTCCAGGCAGGTAACGATATCAAAGCTGCCCGCCTGTTCAGTGGCCAGCTGTTCTGCGGTTATTTGCCGGTAATCGATCTCCAGCCCGGATTCGTGCTGGTGCAGGCGGGCGACACCGAGCGGCGCCTTCCCCATGTCAATGCCGGTCACCTGCGCACCACGTGCGGCCATGCCCTCGGTCAACAGGCCGCCGCCGCAGCCGACGTCAATGACGCGTTTTCCATGCAGCGGCGCATGCCGGTCGATATAGTCCAGCCGCAAGGGGTTGATATCGTGCAGGGGCTTGAATTCACTGTGTGGGTCCCACCAGCGGCCTGCAAGCTTCTCGAACTTGTCAAGTTCGTCCTGGTCGACGTTAATGAAATCTTCAGTCATTGTTTACCGTTCCTGTTGGCTACGTGCGCGTGTTCCCCGATTTTTATTTGCCATGCATGCGTCTTGTCAAGGATGTTGTCGCTGTCGAGTGTGGTGAGATGCCGCTCCTTGAGTACATGTTGTCCGGCCACCCAGACGTCGGTTACCTGTTCTCTTCCGCAGGCGTACAGCAGGGCTGATACCGGGTCATACACGGGCCGGGTTTCGATTGTATCCAGTCGTACGGCGGTAATGTCCGCCCACTTGCCGGGGAGCAGGGAACCGGTTTCCTCGCCGAGGCCAAGTGCCTTTGCGCCATTCAGTGTCGCCATGCACAGCAGCTCATGTGCGGGCAAGACGCTGGCGTCACCACATACGATCTTGCCAAGCAGTGCAGCGCTGCGCATCTCCCCCAGCATATCGAGATCATTATTACTGGCTGCCCCGTCGGTGCCGAGTGCCACATTGATCCCTGCTGCTGCCAGGTCCTGTACGGGGCAGATCCCGCTGGCCAGTTTCATGTTGGATTCCGGGCAGTGCACGATATGTCCACCGGCCGTTGCAAACCGGTTGATTTCACTGGCAGACAATTGTGTCATATGTACAGCAATCAGGTCCGGGGAAACGAGCCCGAGATCCTGCAGTCGCTCCAGTGGACGTTTGCCGGTCAATTCAACCGCGGTATCGACTTCATTGGCTGTTTCATGGATGTGCATGTGTATACCGATGTCGAGTTCATCGGCGAGCACGCGGATATGTTGCAGGGGTTCATCAGAGACGGTGTAGGGTGCATGTGGGGCAAACACGGTTTTGATCAAGGGGTCGGCACGATAGGTGTCGTGCACGGCCAGCCCCCTTGAAATGTATTCATTGGCATCGTTCGCCCAGACCGTGGGGAAGTCCAGTACGATCAGGCCGACACAGGCACGCATGCCACAGCTCGCAGCTGCCCGTGCAGCGACATCGGGGTAGAAGTACATGTCGTTGAAGCAGGTGGTGCCGCCACGCAGCATTTCCGCCATGGCAAGCTGTGTACCGTCGTGTACAAATTCCTCGTTGACCCAGTGTGACTCGGCCGGCCAGATGTGATTATTCAGCCATTCATCCAGGGACAGGTCATCACCCAGGCCGCGTAACAGGGACATGGCTGCGTGGGTGTGGGCATTAACCAGGCCCGGAATCAGCAGGTGTTCTTCAAGCTCAAGTTCTGTGCTTGCCTGGTAACGGCTGCGTGCCTGTTGTGTCGGCAGGATTTCGACAATGCGGCCTTCGCGGATTGCCAGGCTGTGGTACTCATACACCGTGGTTCCCGGTTCGACCGGGACGATCCAGTGACTATGGATGAGGGTGTCAACGGCTTGCATGCAATGACTTCACTGTTTCACTCAGGGTGCAAGTATAGCTGAGGGGGTGTTCGGGCGGGAGACCACGGTTTCCCGCCCGAAGTTTTCATGCCACGTTATGCAGGTGTACATCCTGTTGCGGACAGGGAATGCCGATGCCATTACGAACCGGCATTTCCATGATCCAGCGGCCGATCACAAAGATCGCCAGGGCCGATATGATGCGCTGGCCCCAGGGTATGAGGCAGGTGCTGATCAGTGCCGGGTCAAGTAGTTGCTCGAACTCCATTGCCTGTTCTCTATGTGCCGAATAAAAAGCCACTTAAAAAAAAACCCACCGCCCGAAAACAGGCGATGGGTTTTTTGTTACATCCAGACCGATGTGTTTAGTTCGTCTGGCGTTTTACACCAACGCGAATTTCAACGCGACGGTTCAGTGCGCGGCCTTCAGGCGTTGCGTTGCTGGCAACCGGGCTGGATTCGCCCTTGCCGATGACATTGATGATGCCGGGATCAATGCCTTCACTGACCATGAAGTTCTTGACAGACATGGCGCGGCGTATGGAGAGTGCCTGGTTGTACTCTTCAGTGCCATCGCTATCCGTGTGGCCAACTACATTGATCTCAAAGACGCTGGTGCCTTTAGCCTTGATCTTTTCATCCAGTGCATGGATTGACTCGATGCCTGCCGGTTTCAGTACAGACTTGTCGTGATCGAACAGGGCTTCAGCAGCAACCGTGAATGTTTCATAGGTCGGCTGTGGTGGTGGTGCTGGCGGTGGTGGTGCCTTGACTACCGGCACCAGGCCGCAATCTACAGTCATGTCTTCCTTTTTCCAGGAGCCGGTGCGGACGCAGTTGCCGCTGCTGTCAGTGATGTAGTGATGTTGCCCATCACCTACGTAACTGTCATTGGCGGTGCCGGCTTCATGTGCAAATGCGGTATTTGCAAGCAGCATCCCGGCGGCAATTGAGCCGATCAGCCTTCCAATGTGATAGTCATGTTTCATTTTTAGCCACTCCTGTGGATTGTTAATTTGGGTTCAGATTTTGCTGGCGCTTATTCTAGACGCATACTTCAGATGAAACCAGCCCCCTGCGACGTTTTTTTCTGCTGGAATCAGTAGAATAACCGATTTTACACTGGCGTGGAAAGCTCAATAACAGCCGATGACAAAACAGAATTCATTTCAGGCGATTGAATGGACCGATGCCGGGCTGCGCCTGCTCGATCAACGGCGTCTTCCCCTTGAGGAACGCTATCTCTGCCTGCAGGATGCCGACTCCGTGGCCGCGGCTATCCGGGACATGGTTGTACGTGGCGCACCGGCCATCGGCATATCCGCGGCCTACGCTGTCGTGCTGGCCGCGCGCCGGCATCTCGACCAGTCTCCTGATAACTGGCAGGCCTTGCTGCAGCAGGATATCCGCACCCTGGCGGCTGCCCGGCCAACCGCTGTGAACCTGGTGTGGGCGCTGCGGCGAATGCAGCAACGCCTGGCAAGGCACGAAGTCGAACCTGTCGCGTGCTTGCTGGACGAGGCCAGGCGGATACACGAAGCCGATATTGATGCGAACCACCGCATGGGTGGATACGGCGCAAACCTTATAAATAAAGGTGATTCCGTGCTGACGCACTGTAATGCCGGTGCGCTGGCAACCGGTGGTTACGGGACTGCGCTGGGTGTCATACGCAGCGCCTGGGCGGAAGGAAAACTTGCCAGGGTGTATGCCGGTGAGACGCGACCATGGCTGCAGGGCGCACGTCTGACGGCCTGGGAACTGCAGCGGGATGATATCCCGGTGACCCTGATCACTGACAGTGCCGCGGCATTCCTGATGCAGGGAAAACAGGTGCAGTGGGTCATCACCGGGGCGGACCGGGTGGCGGCCAACGGTGATGTCATCAACAAGATCGGAACCTACTCACTGGCACTGGCATGCCGCTATCACGGCGTGAAAATGATGGTGGCGGCACCGCTGTCCACGCTGGATATGGATATGCCGGACGGGCAGCAGGTGACCATCGAACAGCGACCGGACAGTGAGGTATTAACCCTGTCCGGTGATGCGCTGGCAGCAGCAGGGGCCACTGCCTGGAATCCGGTATTTGATGTGACACCGGCCGGCCTGATCGACTACCTGGTCACGGAGACGGGTGTTGTGACGGCGCCGGATCGCAACAAGCTGGCCATTTTGCATGGTCGGCAGCCAGTGGGTGGTTCAGCCGGCCAGACTCCCTGAATATCGAATAGAGGGCCTGAGTGCCGCCAGAAACAGTTAGTTTACTGGTGTAGTGGGGGAGCCGAGTATGCTAAAATAATCGGTCTTTGTTGCTGCCGACGCCCTCAGGCGCTGATAGCAGCCTCAGACAATCAATATATCAAGGTAGCACTTAGCCCTTCCAAATGACCGATTTCGCAAAAGAAATTGTCCCTGTCAATCTCGAAGACGAGATGAAGCAGTCGTACCTGGATTACGCCATGAGCGTGATTATCGGGCGCGCACTGCCGGATGTACGTGACGGGCTGAAACCGGTCCATCGTCGCGCCCTGTTTGCGATGAGCGAGTTAAACAACGACTGGAACAAGCCTTACAAGAAGTCGGCACGCATCGTCGGTGATGTGATTGGCAAGTATCACCCGCACGGTGACACGGCGGTATACGACACCATTGTGCGCATGGCGCAGCCGTTTTCGTTGCGTTACATGCTGGTCGACGGGCAGGGCAACTTCGGTTCAGTCGACGGCGATTCACCGGCGGCCATGCGTTATACCGAAGTGCGTATGGCGAAGATCGCCCATGAGCTGATTGCCGACCTCGACAAGGAAACGGTCGATTTTGTACCGAACTATGACGAGACCGAACACGAGCCGTCCGTGTTCCCGACGCGTGTTCCCAACCTGCTGGTTAATGGTTCCGCCGGAATTGCCGTGGGAATGGCCACCAATATTCCCCCTCATAACCTGACTGAAATTATCAATGCCTGCCTTGCGGTGATTGAAACCCCGGATATCGACATCGCCGGCCTGATGGAACTGGTTCCCGGTCCCGATTTCCCGACGGCCGGTATCATCAATGGCGTGCGCGGCATACACGAGGCCTACCGGACGGGCCGTGGACGTATCTATGTCCGCGCCCGTAACCATGTTGAAGAGGATGCCAAGGGGCGCCAGCATCTTGTGTTTACCGAGTTGCCCTACCAGGTCAACAAGGCACGGGTGCTTGAAAAGATTGCCGAGCTCGTCAAGGACAAGAAGGTCGAGGGAATCTCCGGTTTACGTGATGAATCGGACAAGGACGGCATGCGCATGGTCGTCGACCTGAAGCGTGGCGAGGTTGCAGAGGTCGTTCTCAATAATCTCTACCAGCACACCCAGTTACAGAATGTCTTTGGCATTAATATGGTGGCGATCGTTGATGGCCGTCCCCAGCTGCTGAACCTGAAGCAGTGCCTGCAAGCCTTTGTCCGGCATCGCCGCGATGTGGTTACGCGCCGCACCGTCTTCGAGCTGCGCAAGGCCCGCCAGCGGGCGCATATATTGGAAGGCCTCGCCGTTGCCCTGTCCAATATTGACGAAGTTATCAGGCTGATCAAGTCCTCAAGCAACCGGGTGGCTGCCAAACAGGCGTTGATGGAACGCAGCTGGGAGCCGGGCATGGTCATGGAAATGCTGGAGCGCGGCGGCGCCGGTGCCTCCCGACCGGATGACCTGGAAGAAGGTTTCGGACTGCTGGAAGAGGGTTATCGGCTTTCCGAGGCGCAGACCCAGGCGATCCTTGATCTGCGTCTGCACCAGTTGACCGGGCTGGAGCAGGACAAGATACTGAGTGAGTACAAGGAACTGCTTGACCTCATCGATTACCTGCTTGCGATCCTGAAAGACCCCGATCGTCTCATGCAGATCATCAGGGACGAACTCGTCGATTTGCGTGACCAGTTTGGTGATGAGCGACGTACTGAAATCCTGACCGACCATCTGGATCTGACACTGGAAGATCTGATCACGGAGGAAGATGTTGCCGTGACACTGTCACATGCCGGCTATGCGAAATCCCAGCCACTGAGTGACTACCGCGCGCAACGCCGTGGCGGGCGCGGCAAGAGTGCGGCCAAGGTGCGGGAAGAGGATTTCATTGACAAGCTTTTCATAGCCAGTACACATGATACTATTTTGTGCTTTTCGAGCCGTGGCAAGGTTTACTGGCTGAAGGTATACGAGTTGCCGCAGGCTGGAAGCGGAGCACGCGGCAAACCGATTGTAAACCTGTTGCCATTACAGGCCGACGAACGGATAAATGCGATCCTGCCAATCCGTGAATTCACGCAGGACCAGTTCGTATTTATGTCCACGTCGCTGGGAACCGTGAAGAAGACCTCGCTGGCCGATTTTTCACGACCGCGCGCCAACGGCATTATTGCGCTTGATCTGCGTGAAGATGACTACCTGGTCAATGTGGCCATAACCGATGGTTCGCAGGATATTATGCTGTTCAGTGATGCCGGCAAGGTCATTCGCTTCAAGGAGGGTGATGTGCGTGCCATGGGGCGTACGGCCTCTGGTGTGCGCGGCATAAAACTGCAGAAAGGGCAGCGCGTCATCTCGCTGATTATTGCCAGCGACAGCCCGGTACTTACCGCGACCGAGAATGGTTTTGGAAAACGTACCGCTGCCGATGACTACCCGGTCTATGGCCGCGGCGGCCAGGGTGTGATTGCGATCCAGGTGAATGAACGCAATGGCAAGGTCGTTGGCGCAGTGCCGGCCGATGACAGTGATGAGGTTATGTTGATTAGTAACGGCGGTACCCTGGTGCGCACCCGGGTCAATGAGATTTCCGTGATGGGCAGGAATACCCAGGGTGTGCGACTGATCTCCCTGACCAGGGATGAAGTCCTGGTTGGCATCGAACGCGTCGTGGAAGACAAGGGTGAAGATAACGGCGATGAAACCGGAGATGCCCCGGGATCAGACGCAATAACTGAATCATAGCTCTCATGTAGCAGGGTCGAATTCATTCGGCCAGACTGTCGTGAGTCCCATGGTCGAATGAATTCGACCCTACAGTTTTGTTTGTAACAGGATTTGTGTATGTCTGGAGTCTATAATTTCAGCGCCGGGCCGGCCGTCCTGCCAAAGGCCGTATTGCAGCAGGCGCGCGATGAGTTGCTTGACTGGCACGGCTGTGGCATGTCGGTGATGGAAATGAGCCACCGCAGCAAGGATTTCATGTCGATTGCCGGGCAGGCAGAGGCAGACCTGCGTGAATTGCTGCAGATACCCGCCGGATATCGCGTATTGTTTCTCCAGGGGGGTGCGACCAGCCAGTTTGCAATGGTCCCGTTCAACCTGCTGCGGGGGCGTTCACAGGCCGACTATATAAACACCGGTGCATGGTCGAAAAAGGCAATTGCTGAAGCCAGGCGCTATTGCACCGTCAACATTGCTGCAAGCTCCGAAGATACGAGCTTTACAACCATTCCATCACAGGACACATGGCAGCTTGATACCGATTCGGCCTATGTGCATTACACCCCGAACGAGACGATTGGCGGCGTGGAGTTTCACTGGATTCCGGATGTTGGTGATGTGCCGCTGGTCGCGGATATGTCGTCCACGATTCTTTCCCGCCCGCTGGATGTTTCACGTTACGGCCTGATCTACGCCGGTGCCCAGAAAAACATCGGGCCTGCCGGCTTGACGGTGGTAATCGTGCGCGATGACCTGCTTGGCAGTACCCGGGACGGGACGCCAACCATGTTTGATTACAAGAAACATGCAGACAACGGGTCCATGCTGAATACGCCGCCAACCTATGCCTGGTACCTTGCCGGCATGGTGTTTGACTGGTTAAAGAAGCAGGGTGGTTTGTCGGTCATGGAAGAAATCAATCGGCGTAAATCACAGCGTCTTTATGATGCAATCGACCAGTCCGGTTTTTACCGGAGCCCGGTCGCTGCTGACTGCCGCTCCCGGATGAATGTGCCCTTTACCCTGGCGGATAACGCGCTCGACAGTGTATTTCTGGAACAATGCGGGCAGGCCGGATTACTGAGTCTCAAGGGCCACCGTTCTGTCGGCGGTATGCGTGCCAGTATCTACAATGCCATGCCGGAGGCCGGTGTTGATGCCCTGATCGATTTTATGGGCGAGTTTGAGCGGAAGCACGGATGATTGGTGTCCGCCCATAATAATCATAATTTCTCTCGCAAAGACGCAAAGATGCCAGGAAAAAATATAGTATGCCCTTGGGATCGTATGATTTTAACCTTGCGATCTTGGCGACTTTGCGAGAATTATTCTTTCTTTATGGGCGCTAATCAGCTATTTATTTCTTAACGCCAGGTGATCGTTGTATCCATGAAAAAAATACTGACACTGAATAATATTTCTCCAGCCGGGCTGGAAAATTTTCCGCGTGATACCTATGAAGTGGCTTCCGAGATCCAGCATCCGGACGCCATCCTGCTGCGCTCCTATAACATGCATGGCATGGAAGTGCCGGCATCGGTCAAGGCGATTGGTCGTGCCGGTGCGGGCGTTAACAACATCCCGGTCGACGCGATGAGCAAGGCGGGGATACCGGTTTTTAACGCACCGGGTGCCAATGCCAATGCAGTAAAGGAACTCGTGATCGCCGGCATGTTGGTGGCATCACGCAATCTTTGCCAGGCCTGGGATTTTGCGCGTTCCCTGGAGGGTGACGACGAGGTCATTCACAAGGCTGTAGAGTCAGGGAAAAAACAGTTTGTCGGGTTTGAATTGCCCGGTAAAACACTTGGCGTGGTCGGTCTCGGCGCGATTGGTGTACAGGTGGCTAACGGTGCATTGGCACAGGGCATGAACGTGATTGGTTTTGACCCCGGGATCACCGTGCAACGCGCCTGGGAGATGTCTTCACAGGTGAGCAAGGCAGCCAGTATCGAGGAGCTGCTTTCGAAGGTAGACTATGTGACATTTCACGTGCCGCTGGTAGATGCTACGCGCAATATGATCAATGCAGAACGCCTCAAGCTGGTCAGGGATAATGTCATCATCCTCAATTTCTCCCGTAACGGTGTCGTGGATGATGAAGCGGTTGTTGCAGCGCTTGATGCAGGCAAGGTGTACGCCTATGTCTGTGATTTCCCCAGCAACCTGCTGAAGGATCACCCGCGCGTGGTGGCCTTGCCGCACCTGGGCGCCTCGACCCGGCAGGCCGAGGAAAACTGCGCCGTCATGGTGGCAGGGGAAGTCAGGGATTTTCTTGAAAACGGCAATGTCAGGAACTCGGTCAATTTTCCTGAAATGCTGATGCCGCGTAATGACGGTTACCGCCTGGCTATCGTGAACGAGAATGTGCCGAATATGCTGGGGCAGATATCTACCTGCCTGGCCGGTTCCGGGTTGAATATTCTTGACATGTTGAACAGGTCGCGCGGCGAACTGGCCTACACGCTGGTTGATGTAGATACAGAAGCCACACCGGAATGCCTGGAACGTATTGCAGGCATTGATGGCGTGCTGAATGTCAGGGCGCTGTAGGCCTTGCATCACCGGCGGTGTTCAAGACCTGTTCATCAGGGCCTGATCAGTGACTATCCGCTTATTGTTAATACTGCCTGACGGTTATCCTGGTACATGAACGACAACCACAAACTTGATGAATTGCGCGGCAGGATCGATGCACTGGATCAGCAGATCCAGGACCTGATCAATGAGCGTGCGGCCTGTGCGCGTGATGTTGCCGGCGTCAAGATGGCTGAGAACAGGGATGCTCAATTCTACCAGCCTGCAAGAGAGGCCGAGATTCTTCGCAACATCGGTGAGCGCAACCAGGGCCCCATGCCAGATGAGGAAATGGTGCGCCTGTTCCGCGAGATCATGTCTGCGTGCCTGGCGCTGGAAAAACCCCTGAAGATTGCATTTCTTGGTCCGGAAGGCACATTTACCCAGGCCGCGGCACTCAAGCAATTCGGTCATTCCGTGAAGACAGTTGCCATGGACGGAATTGACGATGTATTTCGTGAGGTCGAGGCGGGGGCGGCCGACTACGGTGTCGTGCCGGTCGAAAACTCCACTGAAGGCGTCATCAGTTATACCCTCGATTTATTCCAGGGTTCGCGATTGAATATTTGCGGTGAGGTCGAACTGCGTATTCATCATCACCTGCTCGCTAAACACAGTGATGTTGAAATCGACCGGGTACTGGCCCATCAACAGGCACTGGCACAGTGCCGTGGCTGGCTGGACGCCAACCTGCCGCAAGCGGAACACGTTGCTGTCGGCAGTAATGCCGAAGCGGCCCGCCTGGTCAGCACAGATGCAAGTGCTGCTGCCATTGCCAGTGATACAGCAGCCGGTTTGTATGGTTTGACTATTCTGGAACACAACATCGAGGACGACCCGGACAATACCACCCGCTTCCTGGTGATCGGCAGACAGGAGCCCGTATCCAGCGGGAATGACAAGACCTCGCTGCTGATTTCGGTGCATAACAAGCCGGGGTCGTTGTACCGAATGCTGAAGCCCATGGCGGAACACAATATCAGTATGACGCGTATCGAGTCGCGGCCGTCACGCCAGGCCTTGTGGGAGTACGTGTTTTTCATCGACGTGGAAGGCCACCGCAAGGATGCAGACGTTGCACGGGCGCTGGACGCATTGGATCAGGAGGCCTTTGCGGTAAAGGTGCTGGGTTCCTATCCAAAAGCGGTAATCCAGTAATTAAACAGGACGGTCCGCTGGTTCAGGAGCGGATCTCATCCGCGACTGGATTTCATGTCGGCCGTATCGTCGTGTAGTCCGGATGAAGCGTAGCGGAATCCGGGAAAGCCACTACATCGGTCATCCCGGATTCCGGCCCTTTGGGCCTGCATTCGGGCTGCGGCTCTGAATAGTATTCATCTATAGCTGGTTATGGACAAACACTTCACTGATCTTGCCGCACCCGGAGTGCGTGCGCTGCAGCCGTATCAACCCGGCAAGCCGCTTGCAGAACTGGAGCGCGAACACGGTATCCGGGATGCGGTAAAGCTGGCTTCCAATGAAAACCCGTATGGCCCGAGTCCCCTGGCCATCGCGGCTGCCAGCCAGGCATTGCGGGATATTGCGCGCTATCCGGATGGCAGTGCTTACCTGCTGATCGAACGCCTGGCCGGGAAGCACCGGGTTTCGCCGCAGTGCATTACCCTGGGCAACGGCTCAAATGATGTGCTGGACCTGGTGGCGCGGGTATTTCTGACGCCTGATCACACCGCCGTATATTCTCAATACGCCTTTGCGGTATACCCGATCGTGGTGCAGGCGGCAGGTGCGCGCGCACACGTTGCCGCTGCGCACGATGGCAGCCACGGGCCGGCGTATGGTCATGACCTGGCCGCGATGAATGAATTGATCGGCTCGAACACGCGCCTGGTATTTATTGCCAACCCGAATAACCCTACCGGCACCTGGCTGGAGAGCGACGAGCTGCAGGCATTTATCGCAGGCCTGCCCGCTCATGTCATGGTCGTGGTCGACGAGGCCTATTTTGAGTACGTGGACAATCCACAGTACCCGGATACATCAAAATGGCTGGAACAGTTTCCCAACCTGATCGTGACGCGTACCTTTTCCAAGGTCTATGGACTGGCCGGTCTGAGGGTGGGCTACTCCCTGTCACACCCGGAGGTTGCCGGTCTGCTAAACCGGGTGAGACATCCGTTTAACGTAAACCAGCCGGCGCAGGCCGCGGCCCTGGCGGCTCTGGATGATCAGGCCCATGTCGAGGCAGCGGTACGCCATAATCGCTCGGGGATGCAGCAGCTGGCGAGCGGCTTTGAAAGACTTGGACTTTCTTATATAGAATCTGCCGGGAATTTTATTGCATTCGAGACGGCCCGGCCGGGCGTGGATGTTTACAATAATCTGTTGCGGGAAGGTATGATTGTGCGCCCGGTTGCCAACTATGGGATGCCGAATCATTTGCGGGTGACGGTTGGCCTGGAAGCAGAGAATCACCGTTTCCTGCAGGCCCTTGAAAAGGTTTTGTCATGATTGAGCGCTTATGCATCATTGGTGTCGGCCTGATAGGCGGTTCGCTGGCACGTGCACTCCGCGACGCGGGCTTCTGCCAGCAGATCGTGGGTGCCGGACGCAGTGCAGATAACCTGCAGAAAGCGGTGGAACTGGGTGTGATCGACAGTTATACAACCGATCTTGCGCAGGCAGTGCGTGGTGCAGACATGGTGTTCGTGGCCGTACCTCTCGGGGCCATGCAGTCCGTATTCAGCGCGATCCGGGGGCAGCTTGCCGATGGTGCGGTAGTAACCGATGCCGGCAGTGCCAAGGGCAGCGTGCTCGATGATGTGCAGCAGGTGTTCGGCGAAGTGCCGGGGTTTTTCGTGCCGGGTCACCCGATTGCAGGCACCGAGCAAAGCGGTGTCGAGGCCTCGTTTGTCGATTTGTACAGGAATCACCGCGTTATTCTAACGCCCGTGGAAAGTACGAATGCAACTGCAGTGAGCCGGGTGCGTGCCATGTGGGAGGCGGCGGGTGCAGAGGTCGTGGAAATGGACCCGCTGCACCATGACGCGGTGCTCGCCGCAACCAGTCATCTGCCGCACCTTCTTGCTTTTACGCTGGTCGACAGCCTGGTGCGCATGGCGGACCGGCAGGAAGTATTCGAATATGCGGCCAGCGGGTTTCGGGATTTCACCCGTATTGCATCAAGCGACCCGGTGATGTGGCGTGACATCTGCCTGGCGAACCATGATGCCATCCACCTGCTCATCGAACATTTTATCAGTGACCTGACACGTGTTAACCGGGCCGTGCACGCACAGGACGGTGATCGCCTGCTGGAGATCTTTGCAAATGCCAAAGACGCACGTGACCGCTTTGTTGAAAAATAACGATTGCTGCCATTCCGATGTCTGTTGAAAAGCCTGTTCGATTTTTAGCCAGCCCCGGCGGAAAACTCTCCGGCCGTCTGCGTGTTCCCGGTGACAAGTCCATCTCGCATCGTGCCATCATGCTCGGCTCACTGGCAATCGGTGAGACCCGGGTCAGCGGTTTCCTGGAAGGCGATGACAGTATGGCAACCCTGGCCGCCTTTCGTGCAATGGGCGTTGGCATTGAAGGGCCGGATGCAGGTCGTGTGCGGATACAGGGAGTAGGGTTAAAGGGGTTGAAGGCGCCGGCAGGCGCCCTTTATCTGGGGAACTCCGGAACCTCCATGCGTCTGATGTCGGGCCTGCTTGCGGGCCAGTCTTTTGATACGACATTGACGGGAGACGTTTCTCTCTCCGGTCGACCCATGCAGCGCGTGGTTCGGCCACTGAGCACCATGGGTGCCCGCATTGATACGCAGGCAGACGGGACGGCGCCGCTGGTGATTCATGGTGCAGCGACGCTTGCAGGAATTGATTACGACATGCCGGTTGCCAGTGCGCAGGTGAAATCCTGCATTCTGCTGGCCGGTCTCTATGCAAGTGGTACAAGCTGTGTCAGCGAGCCTGCACCGGCCCGCGACCATACCGAGCGCATGCTGGCCGGCATGGGCTACCCGGTTCAGCGGCAACCGGGCCGGGTCTGTATCGAGGGCGGGCATATACTCAAGGGGATCGAGATCGATATACCCGCGGATATATCTTCAGCGGCCTTCTTCCTGGTCGGCGCGAGCATCGCGCCCGGTTCTGAACTGGTGCTTGAGCACGTCGGTATGAATCCTACCCGGACAGGCATTATCGACATCCTGCAGCGCATGGGTGCCGACATCGAAGTCAGTAATGCACGTGAGGTTGGTGGCGAACCGGTGGCCGATTTGCTGGTGCGCAGTGCGCCTCTGCACGGCATTGATATTCCTGCGGAGCTGGTGCCGCTGGCCATTGATGAGTTCCCGGTTATTTTTATTGCGGCCGCCTGCGCGCAGGGCAGGACGGTGCTTACCGGTGCAGAAGAATTGCGGGTAAAGGAAAGTGATCGCATCCAGGTGATGGCGGAAGGGTTGCACACACTGGGTATCCATGCCGAGGCGACGCCGGACGGAATGATCATAGAAGGTGGGGTGCCGGGCAGTGGCTGCGTTGACAGCCACGGCGACCACCGGATTGCCATGGCATTTTCAGTGGCCGCATTGCGTGCCCGCGGCGAGATCGAGATACGGGATTGTGCCAACGTGGATACATCTTTCCCGGGATTTGTAGAACTGGCCGGTGATGCCGGGCTGATGATTGATGTGCGTTGACGTCGCCGGAGATATCCCTGGGGGTTGATCGATCATTGCAGGAGCGCTTCGCAAGCGCGACAGGGGCAACGTGAAGGGCATCATCGCGGATGCGATCCGCTCCTGCAGGGAATTCTGCATGACTCGTCGAAGCAGAAGAGAGGTAGCAATAGAATTTAATGGATAAAACACCCGTCATTACCGTCGATGGTCCGAGTGGTTCCGGCAAGGGCACGCTCAGTCTGCAGCTGGCGGACGAACTCGGCTGGCATCATCTTGATAGCGGGGCGCTGTACCGCCTGCTGGCCTTTGCTGCCCTGAAGGACGCGGTTGCGCTGGATGATGAGGCAGCCCTGCTGGCACTGGTCGATCATCTCAGTAATTCCTACAGGCTGCCCACCCGTGACCAGCCGTCGATCATGCTGGATGGCGAGGACGTGGGGCATTTGCTGCGCACCGAGGCCTGCGGCAATGCGGCATCAAGGATTGCGGCCCTGCCTGCTGTGCGCGCGGCATTGCTGGCCTGGCAGCGTCGTTATCAACAGCCGCCGGGCCTGATCGCGGACGGCCGGGACATGGGGACCGTGGTTTTCCCGGCAGCAGGGCTCAAGCTGTTTCTTACAGCGCGCCCCGAGGTGCGTGCAGAAAGGCGCTACAAGCAATTGATAGATATGGGAAAAGAGGTTGATTTGACGGGGCTGACAAAGGCCGTAGAGGCGCGTGATCAGCGTGATTCCACGCGTGCGGCCTCTCCGTTGAAGCCGGCAGAGGATGCCTTGCTGGTTGACAACAGTGATCTGGATGAAGCGGAAACCCTTGCGCTGGTGCTAAAAGCTGTTCACGGAAAGTATTAAAATAGCGTTTACAATTAGAGAGATACACGTATAATAATTTGTTTCGTTGGCCGGTCAATAAAGGCTTGGCCATTCTTTTAACCAGACCCATGCTGTCGCCAGATAGCGTGGCTAGTAGCAGGAACCCTTACTAAGGTTCCAGGACAAATTTTCCCATGACCCAAAGTTTTGCTGAAATGTTTGAAGAGAGTGTCGCAAACCAGACGATGCGACGCGGTGATGTAGTAATCGGTACAGTTGTTGATATTCAGGCAGATAGCGTGATTGTTCATGCCGGCCTCAAGTCCGAGGGTGTGATTTCACTTGATGAATTCAGGAATGCCGCCGGTGAGGTAGAGGTCGCTGTTGGCGATGAAGTCGAGGTTACCCTGGAGGCGATTGAAGATGGTTTCGGTGAAACCCAGCTGTCCCGTGAAAAGGCAAAACGTGATCAGGTCTGGCGTCGTCTGGAAAAGGCGTTTGAAAATGAAGAGGTCATAACCGGTCTTATCAGCGGCAAGGTCAAAGGTGGTTTCACCGTTGATATTGAAGAGATACGTGCATTCCTGCCGGGTTCGCTTGTCGATGTACGCCCGGTGCGCGAACCGGTTTTTCTGGAAGGCAAGGAACTTGAATTCAAGGTTATCAAGCTGGACAAGCGTCGTAATAACGTTGTGGTCTCGCGCCGCGCCGTTGTGGAAACCGAGTTCAGTGCCGAGCGCGAAGAACTGCTGGAAAGTTTGCAGGAAGGCATAATCATCAAGGGCATCGTAAAGAATCTTACCGATTACGGTGTATTCGTGGATCTGGGCGGAATCGATGGCCTGCTGCATATTACGGACATGGCCTGGAAGCGCGTGAAGCACCCCTCCGAGATTGTCAATGTTGGTGACGAGATTGAAGTCAAGGTGCTCAGGTTCGATCGTGAGCGCAATCGTGTATCACTTGGCATGAAACAACTGGGTCAGGATCCGTGGGCCGATCTGGCGCGTCGTTATCCTGCAAATTCCCGCTTGTTTGGCAAGGTCACCAATATTGCAGACTACGGCTGCTTCGTTGAGATCGAAGAAGGTGTCGAAGGCCTGGTGCATGTCTCGGAAATGGACTGGACCAACAAGAACGTCAATCCGGCCAAGGTTGTACATATCGGCCAGGAAGTCGAGGTCACTGTTCTTGATATCGACGAGGAGCGCCGCAGGATTTCTCTGGGCATTAAACAGTGTTACCCGAACCCGTGGGATGAGTTCGGTGCAAGCTTCAAGAAGAATGATCGCGTCACCGGGTCCATCAAGTCGATTACCGATTTTGGCATTTTTATCGGCCTGAACGGGGAGATTGACGGGCTGATACACATGTCCGATATTTCCTGGCACGAGCCGGGAGAGGAAGCAGTGCGCAAGTTCTCCAGGGGTGATGAGATTGAAGCCGTCGTCCTGTCGGTTGACCCGGAACGTGAGCGCATCTCCCTGGGTATCAAGCAGCTTGAAAAGGATCCTGTCTCGAATTTTGTGGCAGACCACGCCAAGGGAAGTATCGTCAAGGGCATTGTCACTGAAGTGGACGCTAAGGCTGCAGTTGTTGATCTGGGAGACGGTGTGGAAGGTACCTTGCGGGCCTCTGAACTTTCCCGTGACCGGATTGAGGATGCGCGTACGATTCTGTCAGTCGGGCAGGAAGTCGAGGCTAAATTCATGGGGATGGACCGCAAGAGTCGCGCGGTTTCGCTCTCGATAAAGGCCAAGGATAACGAGGAAGAAGCATCGATGATGCAGGATTACGGCTCATCGGCCACAGAGGCTACAACAAATCTTGGGGATATGTTGAAGAAACAAATGGAAGGGGAAGAGTAAGCTGCCAGCAACACAGTAACGCGCACGGCTTGCTCATGGGGGCTTACTGGAATGGAATATCTTAACCCGGGTTGGTGAGGAAAATGACAAAGTCTGAATTGATTGAAATACTTGCGACGAAAAATAGTCATCTCGTGCACAAGGATGTGGAACTTGCAGTCAAGAGCCTGCTTGAACAAATGAGCCGCGCGCTATCATCGGGGGAACGGATAGAGATCAGGGGGTTTGGCAGTTTTTCGCTGCATTACCGTCCGCCCCGCATGGGCAGGAACCCGAAGACCGGAGAGTCTGTTGCGCTGGCGGCAAAGTATGTGCCGCACTTCAAACCGGGCAAGGAACTCCGTGAACGGGTCAATGCCGGTCTTGCCCGTGAGAGGGAGCAGCTTTAGCAGGCAGCTGTCCTGTTAACGTGGAATATCTCCTGCAGGGTTGAAATCATGCAGGAGTACTCTAGCTGTAAACCAGGCTGGTATTTCCACAGCCGCATGCCACACCTGCCGCTCCATGGCTGGCCAGCAGGTCCCCTGACCAGAATGTCACTCTATAAACAGCTTCACTTCAAGAGTCCGCGGGACATGCGCAGCTAATGCAGGATCTGCTCTGGTTTTTGTTACCTGCGGGCGTTGCCATTGGCTGGTATGCAGCAAGCCGTAACAAGGGGAAGGCCGGTGGCTGTTCGGATTCCATCCTCGGGTCTGAGTACATCAAGGGACTGAACTACCTGTTAAATGAACAGCAGGACAAGGCCATTGATGTCTTCATCCATATGCTGGAGGTTAACAGCGACACCGTAGAAACCCACCTTGCGCTTGGTAACCTGTTCAGGACGCGGGGCGAGGTTGATCGCGCCATCCGTATCCATCAAAACCTTGTTTCAAGAGATTCTCTGAGCAACGAGCAACGCACGGATTCCCTGCTTGAACTTGGCCAGGATTATATGAGGGCCGGTTTATTCGATCGTGCCGAGGGCCTGTTCAGTGAATTGATAGAAAACAATGCGCACCTGTCCAGCGTATTGCCGCTGTTGCTTGATATATACCAGCAGGAAAAAGACTGGGAAAATGCCATTGGCATTGCTGAACAGATGGGTTTTGTGGGTGAGCAGCCGGCCAGGTCTGTTATTGCGCAGTTTTACTGTGAACTTGCGGAGAATGCACGTGCCAGGGACGACCTGGACGGGGCATCCGGTTTTCTCGAAAAATCCGCCGAATATAATCCTTACTGCCCGCGAACCAGCCTGATAAGAGGCGACATTGCCAGGCATAGGGGTGAATACAAGGAGGCCTTGAGCGCTTACCGGCAGGTGGCTGAAAGGGACATTGAGCTGTTGCCGGAAGTGCTGGATGCCATGCATCTTTGTCATGTGGCCCTGGGGACGATTGATGAACTGATTGACTATCTCCATAAATCAATAACACGATATTCAGGTATCTCACCGGTACTCGCCCTGGCTGAAATACTCAGTGAAGAAAAAGGCAGTGAACCGGCTGCAAAATTTATTTCCGATGAGTTGAGTAAACGCCCGTCGGTGCGCGGGCTTTCCCGGTTTATCGACCTCAGTCTCAGCCGGAGTGAGGGAGCCGCACACGCTAATCTCCTGATCCTGAAGAACCTGACGGACCAGTTGCTGAAAAACAAGCCGGTTTATAAATGCAATGATTGTGGTTTCCGTGGCAAGGTATTGCATTGGCAGTGTCCGGGGTGCAAGCACTGGAATACCGTCAAGCCGATCCATGGCGTGGAAGGGGAATAGGGTGAGTTATGAATGAATCAGAAAAATCCAGGCTTATCGTGGCGCTGGATTATCCGGATGCACAAACTGCGCTGGAACTGGTCGATCGCCTGGAGCCCGGCTCCTGTCGCTTGAAGGTGGGTAAGGAGTTGTTTACCCGCTCGGGACCGGTGCTGGTCGAGAAACTGTGCGGGAAGGGGTTCGATGTCTTTCTCGATCTTAAATTTCACGATATTCCCAATACGGTAGCCAGTGCCTGTCATGCGGCGGCTGATCTTGGCGTGTGGATGCTGAATGTGCATGCACTCGGCGGGGCGCGCATGCTGGCAGCCGCACAGGAAGGTGTTGCCCGTGCCCCTCATGCTCCCCTGCTTGTGGCGGTGACCATACTGACCAGTATGGACGCAGCGGATATTGCCGGCGTCGGTCTTGCCGGGACGCCCGAAGACAATGTCCTGAGGCTGGCGGCACTGGCGGCAGGCTGTGGGCTTGACGGGGTGGTATGTTCATCGAGGGAGGCGCGCCAGTTACGCGAGCGCCATGGTATCGACTTCAGGCTGGTTACACCGGGCATCCGTCCTGCGGGCAGCGATGCAGCTGATCAGCGCCGCGTAATGACACCGGTCGATGCGGTGCGCAACGGGTCGGACTATCTTGTCATCGGGCGTCCTGTTACACAGGCGGACGATCCGGCCAGCGTTTTGCGTACAATCAATTCAGAACTTTCCGCTTTGAATTAATTCTCCTGTCAGGCATTTTTCAGTGGTGGTCCAGCAGTTCTTGTTGCAGCCACATGAAAGGCAATCACCAGGGAAGATCCCGAAAAGACAGGAGGTAGTTATGCGTACTATTCAATCCATGCTTGTGCTATTGGCGATGCTGATGTCTGTATCGTCGTATGCAGGTCCCGTAGATATCAACAGTGCTGATGCCAGCACCCTCGCCAGTGCCATTACCGGGGTTGGTGAGAGCAAGGCCGCCGCGATTGTTGAATACCGTGATACCCATGGTCCATTCACAAGCGTGGATGACCTCAGCAACGTCAAGGGTGTCGGTATGAAAACGGTAGACAAGAGCCGTCAAAACCTGATGGTCTCGGTCCCGCCCGGGAAGTAATGAAGTCGTAGTGCACGGTGGCCCGGACTTGAGTGTCCGGGCCATCCCTGTCAGCAATGTTGCCCTTTCAGGAATACGCCGCGCTTTACCCGTCCAGTTGCAGGATCGCATCTGCGAAGCGTTTCTTCACGTAACTCGCGCTTGGGATGTGCTCCGGTAACGGCCCATCACCTCTCTGCGAATTCCACCGCTAAAAAAATACTACCGCTACAGGGGCGGATCTCATTCGCGATAATCACTGCTGCAGGCCACCAGTCTTACAAAAGACACTAAATAACAGTAAGATGCAAGGCTGATCTGCACATATTGTCAGCAGGTTTCCGGCCATTCTGGTGCCGGGGCGGCTGGCAGAGGGTCAGCCAGGGCGGCGGGTATTCCCGTCACTGCATTTAGCGGTTTAATATTCCGGCTAAATAGTCGACTATTAAGCAAATTTGTACTCGTATTTAAATGCAAGGATCCGACTTTATGAATTTGTACCCGGTTATTCTCTCAGGTGGCTCGGGCTCGCGCCTTTGGCCATTGTCACGGGAGCATTATCCAAAGCCGTTGTTGCCGCTGGTGTCAGATAAAACACTGCTACAGGAAACCGCCAGCCGCCTTGATGTTATATCCGGTTTGGGTGACGCAGTGTATGTGTGCAATGAGGAACACCGTTTCCTGGTGGTCGAGCAGGTAGCGCAACTTGGCAAGACCCCGTCGACGATTATTCTTGAGCCGCAAGGAAGAAATACGGCACCGGCACTGACATTGGCAGCGCTCTATCTTGTGTCAAGGGACCCGGATGCAATGATGGTGGTGATGCCGGCCGACCATGTCATGATGCAACCTCAACAGTTCGTGGATGCGGTCAGCCAGGCTATCCCTCATGCCGAAAATGCCGCACTGGTGACTTTTGGCGTGGTGCCTGACGGCCCGGAAACCGGTTATGGCTATATCAGGCGGGGTGCAAGGCTTGAGGATGGCGAGGTCTTCAGGGTTGCGAGATTTGTCGAGAAGCCTGATTTGCAGACCGCGGAACAGTATGTGAGTGCCGGTGATTATTACTGGAACAGTGGCATCTTCCTGATGCGTGCCGACAGCTGGTTGAACGAAATCGAACAGTTCCGTCCTGATATAAAAAGTGCCTGTGCCCGTGCAATGAACCAGGGCAAGCAGGACTGTGATTTTTTCAGGGTTGACCAGGATGTTTTCCTTGCCTGTCCGGGCGACTCGATTGACTATGCAGTGATGGAAAAGACTGACAGGGCCGTCGTTGTTCCGATCAGTGCGGGCTGGTCAGATGTCGGCGCCTGGTCTGCCTTGTGGAATATTTGCCAGCGCGATGATGACGGCAATGTAATCCAGGGTGATGTATTTGCCGAGGATACACACAATGCCTTCCTGGTTGCGCAGCACCGTTGCCTGGCAACCGTCGGACTTGATGATATTATCGTGGTGGAAACGGCCGATGCTGTGCTGGTGGCGCACAAGGACAAGGCCCAGGATGTCAAAAAAATTGTCAACCGGTTGAAGGAAGCCAACCGGGATGAACACAAGATGCACCGCCGGGTTTACCGTCCCTGGGGTTCATACGAAGGTATTGATGAAGGCACGCGCTTCCAGGTAAAGCGCCTGTCGGTGAAACCCGGGGCGCAGTTGTCGCTGCAACTGCACCACCATCGTGCCGAACACTGGGTGGTCGTGAAGGGTACGGCCCGGGTCACCTGTGGCGAAAAGGTGTTCAATCTGCACGAGAACGAGTCAACCTATATACCCATGGGTGAGAGGCATCGACTGGAAAACCCGGGGACCATCCCGCTGGAAGTGATCGAGATACAGTCGGGCAGTTACCTGGGTGAAGATGATATTGTCCGCTTTGAGGATGTGTATGACCGCGTCCCTGAAAATTGATACCCGGAAATTATTGTATGAATAAAAACATCAGAAAGGCTGTTTTCCCCGTGGCGGGTCTGGGTACCCGGTTCCTGCCGGCAACCAAGGCCAATCCCAAGGAGATGTTGCCGATCGTTGACAAGCCCTTGATCCAGTATGCCGCGGAAGAGGCCGTCAGGGCGGGCGTGGAAGAATTGATCTTTGTAACCAGTAGCAGCAAGCGCGCTATTGAAGACCACTTCGACAAGAATTATGAGCTTGAGGCCGAGCTGGAAAAGAAAGGCAAGAACGACATGCTCGCCATTGTCCGCGATGTCGTTCCACCGAATGTCACCTGCGTGTATGTGCGCCAGTCCGAGGCATTGGGGCTGGGGCATGCCGTCTTATGCGCCAGGCCCCTGGTCGGAGACGAGCCCTTCGCCGTCATCCTTGCAGATGATCTGATTTACACGGAAGAAAAATGCGTGCTTGGGCAGATGATATCGGTGTTCAATGATCGCAACTGCAGCATCCTGGGCGTCGAGGAGGTGCCGCATGACGAGACCGACAAGTACGGCATCGTCGACCCGGAGGAAAGCGAAGGGCGGATTACCTACGTGCGCAATATTGTCGAGAAGCCGGCGCCAAAGGATGCGCGTTCCAACCTGGCCGTTGTCGGGCGCTACATCCTCAGTCCGGCAATTTTCCCGCACCTTGAAAATCTACCCCGGGGTGCAGGTGGCGAGATCCAGCTGACGGATGCGATCGAGAACCTGTTGCATGATGAGCAGGTCCTGGCGTACCGGTTTGAAGGCAAGCGTTATGATTGCGGCAGCAAGCTGGGCTATTTGCAGGCCACCGTGGAATACGCACTTTTGCACCCCGAACTGCGTGAAGCATTTCTTGAATACCTGGAGGCCAGGTATTGCCGGCCTGCCGGGAAGGCCATAAACGACTAATCACCGCTTGTCCTTACGGCCGGTATTAACAGTGGCTTATAACTTTGCGATCTTGGCGTCTTGGCGCGAGTTATTCTTTCTGGATGGAAACTAAATAGTGTCCGTCCATAAAGATCGGTTATTTTCTCGCAAAGACGCAAAGACGCAAAGACGCAAAGACGCAGAGATGCAAAGACAAGACTTTAAAATACCATTAAAACAATCTTTTATGCCTTTGCGTGCTTTGCGCCTTGGCGCGAGTTTACTGTTTGCAGATGGACACTAAATAGAATCAATACCCCGTTTCTTAGTATGATTCCTTAAAGTCCGGACGCAGGCCGTCAATCATTCAGCGACCGTCTGCCCCGGTTCATCTCGCGTTCGATTTCCAGCACCACCCCGGTCATCTTCAGGATGCTGTCCGGGTTGAGTGAAATGGACTCGATGCCCTGTTCGACCAGCCAGCGCGTGATCTCCGGAAAGTCGGAGGGCGCCTGTCCACAGATGCCGACGTATTTGCCGGCTGCCTGGCAGGCATCGATGGCCATGCCCATCAGCGCGGTAACGGCCTCGTTGCGTTCGTCATAACCGGTCAACAGGCCGGAGTCCCGGTCCACACCCAGTGTCAGCTGGGTCAGGTCGTTGGAACCGATGGAGAAACCGTCACAGAGCTCAAGAAACTGGCTGGCGAGCACCGCATTGGCGGGGAGTTCGCACATCAGCTTGATCTTCAGACCATTGTCACCACGCCGCAGTCCTTCCCGGGCCATGGCGTCCAGTACCTGTTGCACTTCCCCGACCGTACGGGCAAACGGGATCATCAGTTCGAGATTGTCCAGGCCCATCTCCTCGCGGACCTTTCTCATGGCGGCGCACTCCAGTGCAAAACACTCTGCAAAGGCATCCGAGTGATAGCGCGAGGCGCCGCGAAAACCGATCATCGGGTTTTCCTCGTGTGGTTCAAAATCTTCACCACCCAGCAGTGCGGCATATTCATTCGTCTTGAAGTCGCTCATGCGCGCAATGACAGGTTTCGGGTAAAAGGCGGCTGCAATGGTGCCGACGCCCTCGGCCAGTCGGTCGATGTAGAAATCCCGTGGGCTGGTATAGCCTGCAGTACGCGCAGCGATCTGCTGCTGGAGGTCATCCGGCAGGCGGGTGTGTTCCAGCAGGGCGCGCGGGTGAATGCCGATACTGTTGTTGATGATGAATTCCAGGCGTGCCAGGCCGACGCCGTCATTGGGAAAGGCCGCAAATTCCAGTGCCTGTACCGGGTTGCCGACAATCAGCATGATGTTGGTTTGGGGGCGCTCCAGGTTGGACAGGTCAACCCGTTCACTGGAGAAGGGCAGTATGCCCTCGTAGACAAACCCGGCATCACCCTCGACACAGGACACGGTGACTTCCTGGCCATCCTGGATGGCCCGTGTGGCATCACCGGCACCGACCACGGCCGGGATGCCGAGTTCGCGCGCCACGATGGCCGCGTGACAGACCCGGCCACCGCGGTTGGTGACGATCGCACTCGCGATCTTCATCACCGGTTCCCAGTCCGGGTCGGTGATGTCGGTGACCAGTACCTCGCCGGGCAGCAGGTCATGCATGTGTGCCGCTTCAAGGATGATGCGCGCCCGCCCGGCGCCAACCCTGGCGCCTACGCTTTTACCCTCGGCCAGTACCTTGCCGCGTTCCCTGAGGGTGTAGACCTCCTGGAAGGCATCGGTACGCACCGAATGCACGGTTTCCGGACGCGCCTGCACGATGAACAGTTCCCCGCTGATGCCGTCCCGGGCCCATTCAATATCCATGGGGCGCGGCTTGCCGGCGCGCGCCGAATAGTGGCGTTCGATAATCGTCGCGTAGCGGGCCAGTTGCAGCACCTCGTCATCGGTGATCGAGAAGCGCTGCTGTTCCCGGTGTTTCACCGGGACATTGCGGGTGGCCTCGGACGTGACCGGGTCCTTCGTATAGATCATCTTGATGGCCTTCTCACCCAGGTGACGGCGGATGATGGGCCGGTGTCCCTGTTCCAGGGTTGGCTTGAACACCAGGAACTCGTCCGGGTTGACGGCACCCTGCACGACATTCTCACCGAGGCCATACGCCGAGGTGACCATGACCACGTCGCGGAAACCACTCTCGGTGTCCAGGGTAAACATCACGCCCGAGGCGCCGAGGTCCGAGCGCACCATCTTCTGTACGCCGATGGACAGGGCAATGCTCATGTGGTCGAAGCCCTTGTCTACCCGGTAATGGATGGCGCGGTCCGTGAACAGCGAGGCCAGCACCCGCTTGCAGGTGCGCAACAGCTGTTCGTTGCCGCGGATGTTCAGATAGGTTTCCTGCTGACCGGCAAACGAGGCATCCGGCAGGTCTTCGGCGGTCGCGGAGCTGCGCACGGCGACATCGGTATCGGCGCCGTATTCAGCAGTCATTTCCGCATAGGCGGCGCTGATCTCGCTCACCAGCCGTGGCGGCAGTTCCGCGTCGATGATCCAGCCGCGTATCTGTGCACCGGTTGTGGCCAGCGCATCAACATCATCGACATCCAGGTGTACCAGCGCCTCGCGGATGCGCGCCTCCAGGTCATTGTGTGTCAGGTAGTCGCGGTAGGCCTGTGCCGTGGTGGCAAAGCCGTTGGGTATCATGACACCTTCACCTGACAGGGCCTGGTACATCTCGCCCAGTGATGCGTTTTTACCGCCGACCAGTGGTACATCGTCGATACCGAGTTCACGAAACCGGCGTACGTATTCAAACTGCTGCATTGGCTTGCCCCCAGGTTTTTGGTTGCCGTAGTGCGTGCC
>Ga0210123_1000035_pt1:17500-75784 | contig 75784 bp, 56 predicted proteins | sample Muzzi_PWB_D2_FD_185535 | JGI IMG/M metagenome (GOLD analysis project Ga0210123, IMG submission 185535) | Wetland microbial communities from San Francisco Bay, California, USA, that impact long-term carbon sequestration - Muzzi_PWB_D2 (SPAdes) | ecosystem: Environmental > Aquatic >... | reverse complement strand
GAGTACGCCTGCGTCGCGCATCGCTACGTGCGCCCTGATCTCACACACACTTGCGGCTCTCGCTACGGCGCCTCATGAATAGTCCAGGCTAGGCGGTCGAACGGAGTCCCCTAGCCAGCGCCGGCTCGACAGTCTCGTCCCGGGGTCTCATGAAGCTGACCTGTATCGAGGTGATGTCGAGGGAGTACGGCGGGGCGGGCAACAGGGCCGCGTCCATCGTACGGCCCGGAAGGGTTCGTGGCAAGGCCGCGAGGGTAGACTCTGGCGATGATCGTCGCCCCGGAGGATCGCCCCGAGAGTGCCCGCCTGCGCATGGTGACCCAGTCCGATCACGCCTGGCTGGCCGGGGAGGTGCTCTCGCTCTGGCGCGCCGACGGCCTGCCGGAGAGCCCCCGCCGCCCGGACCTGGTGTTCGCCGCCCGGGAGCACGACAACGGCTGGCGCGAGACGGACTCGGCGCCGCTCGTCGACCCGGACACCGGCCGCCCCTTCGACTTCACGACCCTGCCGGACGGCCCCCGCATCGAGCTCTGGCGCCGCGGGATCGCACGTCACGCGAGCACGCGCCCCTACCCGGCGCTCCTCGTCTGCCGCCACGCCCAGGCCCTCCACGCCGACCGGCGCGGCGAGCCGGCGTGGGACGAGGGGCTCTTCGAAGCGCTGGACGAGCTGGTAGACGAGCTTGCCGACATGGCCGGGGAGACCGGAGCCGATCCGGAGACGGTCGCGGCCGACTACCGGCTCCTGGCCCTGGCCGATCGCGTCTCCCTCGCCGCCTGCTCGGCGGCTGGTGCGCCGTTCGCCTTCGGCGGCTACCGCGGGCGCGTCGAGGGCTCCACGGTCCACCTGGAGCCCTTCCCGTTCGCCGGAGCGACGAGCTTCGACCTGCCCTGCCGGACGATCCCCGACCGGCGCTACAGCGATTCGGTCGACCTGATCGGCGAGCTCGCATCGGCCCGCTGGACGACGACGCGCGTGCGCGTGGCGCCGCGGGTCGAGCACTCCCGACCATGATTTCGGTCACAGCGGTGCGTGATAGGCTGCAAGCATGGCAGAGAAGGGAGCCGCGACCGCCGAACCCTCCGCCGCAACCGTCCGCATCCTCTTCCCGACCGCCATCGGACCTCTGGGTCTCGAGCTGCGGGACCAGACCGTCACCCACGTGGTGATCCGCCCGGAGGGGGAGGAGGGCGACTCCTTCACGCCGTTCGTGGATCTCGATGGCTCCGAGTTTCTGGACGAGCTGTTCGGAAGGCTCTCGGAGTTCTTCGCGGGCGCACGCAAGAACCTCGAGATCGCGTACGACCTGAAGGCCTCCGGCCTACCCCGCTTCGACCAGAAGGTGCTCCAGGAGGTGGCGAAGATCGGCTACGGCCGAACTCGCAGCTACCAGAGGATCGCCGATGCGGTCGGCCACCCCGAAGGCTACCGGCAGGTGCTCGCCGTGCTGATGGCCAACCCCCTGCCGATCCTCATCCCCTGCCACCGGGTGGTGACCAACAAGTCGGGCGTCGGCAGCTACATCGCCGGCAAGCAGCACAAGAAGTGGCTCCTGGAAATGGAAAAGGAGCAGCGCGAAGAGGCGGTGTGACGAAGAAGAGGGCGAGCTGCCGGCTCGCCCTCTTCGATCCAGCTTCCGTCCAGCTTCCGTAGGGTGCGCTTCAGCGCACCGAGCCATGCCCTGCTGCGCTTCAGCGCACCCTACGCGCTGATCCAGCCGATCGCGCCTACTCCGTTTCGTCGAGCTCCACCTCGAGCTCGATCGTCTCGCCCGACTCGGCCGAGAAGCTCAGGCGCTTCGAGTCGTAGCCCGGGCGAACCACCTCGAGCTCGTGGTCACCCGGATCGACGACCAGCTCCGGCCGTCCACCCGCGAGCTCACCGGCGGTCCCCAGAAAGCGCCCGTCCAGGTAGATCGCCGCGTCGCCGGGGACGACTTCCAGGGTGACCCGGGCCGGCTCCTGCCGGGCATCGTAGGGCGCCGCGGTCGCCGGCTGGTCGCGATCCTCGATCCGATCGCGGTCCTCCCGGACACGCTCCTTCCAGGCGGGCTCCATCGCTTCGGCCGCCTCGCGGCGCTCCTCGTCGCGGCGCAGGCGCTCTTCCCTGCGCGCGGTCGACTTGGCGATGAGCTCCTCCGGCGGCGTGGCCTCGCCCGGCACCATGAAGTCTTCGACGTCGATGATGACGCCGGGGTAAACCGAGTACTGGCGGGCGATCGTCTCGAAGCCGTCGTGGTAGAAGACCAGGTCGTAGGTCCCCTGCTCGAGCCACAGGAAGTGGGGCCAGCCGTCGAAGTTGTCCGCGATGCCGATGAGCTGGCCGTTCAAGTAGACCTCGGCCTCTTCAGGCCGCAGGTCGAGGTCGAGGGCGCCCATACTCGACCGCACCCGGGTCGGGTAGTAGCGCACGTCGTAGCCGGCGTACGGGTAGTAAGGCCACCAGCCCCACCAACCCCACCAACCGCCCCAGGGATACCCGTTCGGGCCCCAGTAGACGGTGAAGTCGCCATGGTAGCCGCCAGGGTAGACCGGCGTCCGATAGCCGGTCGGCCGGCGCTGCCCGGCCTCCCGCCCCGGCACCGAGCCCCGCGGCACCGCCGTCGAGTGGGACCGGGTGGAGGACGAAGGTTGGGAGCGGGTCTGGCTTCGCGGCTGGGCGCCGTGCTGACCGCTGGAGCTCCCGCTGACCTTGACTGAGCTGGGCCGGCTGCGGTGCGCCCCATCGCCCGATCCGTTCTCGGCGAGCGTCGGAACGGCCGTGAGGAGCAGAACGAATGCGGCCGCGGTGGCCGCGAAACCTCGAAGAGAAATGCGTCGTCCGGTCATGGTGTCGTCTCCTGGTCGCCACGGTTCGGACCCGTTTCCGGGTCCGGCTCCGTCGTCATGTCCGACCCCGCGCCTTCGCTCCAGGCTCGGCGGAGCCCGGCGATGTAATGGAACCGGAGGACCTCCTCCCACAGGCGCGGAGTCCTCACCGGAACATTCTGCAAGCCCCGAGCCAGACGCTCCCGCCACCGCTGACGCCCCTGGGGAGGCAGCGGCGGCGGCCCGTCCTCGCCGACTCCCAGGAACGGACCGAGCTCCGGATGGCGCCGGTAGAAGACCACGCCCGAGTAGCCGGCCTTCTCCTGGCGGCTGATGAAGCGGTCGAGATCGGTCGGGTGGTCGTGGAGCACCACGGCCCGGGGCTCGTAGACGAGCCGCTGGGACTTCGAAGGGGACTTCGACAGACGATAGGAGACCTCGATGTCCTCCCACGCGGCGTAGGGAAACTCCTCGTCGAAGGGCTCCGCGAGTAGCCGCGAGCGGTGGAGCGACAGGTTCGAGGTGTAGAAGAAGTTGAACGGCACGTTCTCCGGATCGTCGATCAGCTTGTAGCCGAACTGGAGACCGTACTCGTTGATGTAGTCCAGGAACCGGGTCATGCGGACCCGAGGGTGCCAGCGGGTGTAGCCGATGACCGCGAGCTCCTCCCCACCGCCCCGTTCCTGATGGGCGGCCATGTGGCGGGCGAGCCATCCCGGTGTCGGGACGGTGTCGTCACCCAGGAAGGCCACCCAGCGGCCGGACGCGGCCCGGACCCCCGCGTTGCGCGCCGCCGCCGGTCCCTGGTTCTCCTGGCAGAGCACCCGGGCGGGCACGGCGAACCGCCGTTCGGCCAGGTAGCCGGGCGTGTCGTCCTTGGAGCCGTCGTCGATGACGACGATCTCGAACGGCGGCGCCCCCCGCTGGGACTCGAGGGCGTCGAGCACCTCGGGCAGAACGTCCATCCGCTGGTAGGTGGGAACGACGACGGAGACGGTGGGATCTGCTGACACGGGCGGAACCTTATCTCACGGGTGATATCAGGTGTACCGGAGGTCACCTGACGGTACACTCCTCGCCGTGATCGCCCTCTGTGTCCGCACCCCGTCCGACTACCTCGACGCGCCCGAGTTCGAGTACCTCGTCTCCTGGGTCCGGAGCCGCGTGGAGGCGGTGGCCGGCCCAGAGGAGGCGGTGGAGATGGTGGAGCCCGAGCGGCCGGAGGCGCTGGCGCGCGCGTCGAGCGAGGGGCGGCTCCTGGTCCTCGATTGCCGCACGCTTCTCGGCCGGAGGAGCCTGGAGAGGATGCTCGAGGCGGTCGGCTCCGGAGCGCAGGCGGTGGTGCCGACGCGGCTGGCGGACACCGGGCTCCCGGCGGAGCATCCGGTCTACACCCTGCGGGGGTTCGAGCGGCTGGAGGAGCTGGCCCTGGCGCGGGAAGAGACCCGGGAACGCGTGGCGGGAGAGCGGGCGCCGTGGTCGGCGCCTCTGCCGGCGCTTCTGCTCGGGCCGGGGGTCCTGGACGCTGTGGAGAAGCCGGTGACGGCGGCGCGGTTGCTGGACGAGCCGGCGCGGGCGCTGCCCGGTCTGGAGCCGGAGGCCGTGGGCCTCTGTCACGCGTTCGTGGATTACTACGGTCAGGCCCGGGAGGATGTGTTGCCGCTCTTGCCGGGGGGGTGCCGCGACGTGTTGGAGGTGGGGTGCGGCCGGGGCGCCACGGGGCGGTTGATCCAGGAGCGGACCGGCGCCCGGGTCACGGGGGTAGAGCTGAATCCCGTGGTGGCGCGCGCGGCGGAGGAGGTGCTGCACAGGGTGTGTCCGGGGGATGTGATCCGGGTGGCGGCGGAGCTGGCCGGGAGCGCCGAGTTCGATGCGTTGGTGGCGTTCGAGCTGTTCGAGCATTTGACGGAGCAGGGGGCGTTTCTGGAGGCGGCGCGGTCTTTGGTGCGGCCAGGGGGGCGGATCGTGTTGTCGGTGCCGAATGTGGGGCATTACTCGGTGGTGGAGGATCTTCTCGCCGGGCGCTGGGATTATTTGCCGATCGGGTTGCTCTGTTTTACGCATTTCCGGTTTTTCACCCGGCGGACGCTGGAGGATTGGTTGCGGCGGTTCGGGTTTTCGCGGTTCGAGCTGGTGGCGCAGCGGACGGAGCTGCCGGAGCGGTTTTCTGGGAGTGGGTTGGGAGAGGTGTTGGGGTTCGAGGTGGATGGGGAGAGTCTGGCGACGAAGGGCTTTTACGTTCTGATCGAGAACGTGTAGGGGGTCGGGGTCGGGAGCGGGGCCGGGAGGCCCCGAGACGCTCCACCCATCGACCGCTCGTTGCCGGTGGGCGGCAACGGAGACGTGTGTGTGGGGGGGGGGGGGGGGGGGGGGGGGGGGGGGGGGGGGGGGGGGGGGGGGAGACCGTGAAGCGGCCGGACCTGTGCCGGCCGAAGGGTGGGCAGGGAATCGCCGGTGGGGGAATCCCCTCACTCCCCGTTCATCTCCATCACCTCCTCCAGCCGGTGCTCTTCGAACGGCAGGTCCTGGGGGAGCCAGTCGCGGAAGGCCTGGGAGGCGAAGAGGCGTTCGTCGCCTGGGTAGGTGGGGATGATGTAGAGGGGGAATTTGGTGAAGATTTCGCGGTCGGTGCGAGTCCGCCGGGCCTGGAGGCGGGTTCGTTCTGCCGCGGCTCCGTCGAGGTGGGAGAGGAGCCAGGTGATGGAGCGGAGCTGGGCAATGGTGCGTTCGTCGGTGATTTTCGGGGGTTGGTGGCGACGGCCGGGCCACGCCGGAAGAAGGGTGCGGAGGGCTTTTTTCACCGCCCGGATGACGAAGCCGAAGGGGCCGTAGGCGCGCCATTTTTCGGCCAGGGTGTGGGGGCCGGCGGGCGGCGGCTCGGCTCCCAGCCCGGGGGGTTCGTCGGCATCTTTCTTGGCCGTGTTGGCGATCAGGCCGGCGTAGGGGTCGAGGGTGAAGGTGCCGGCGCCCGGGTTGTTCTGGACCAGGAGGGTCTGGGTGCGGTGGGTGAGGGTCCACATCACCGCCGGCATGAGCCGCTCCCAGAGCTCGGGCTCGGCGTTCTTGTAGACGGTGAGGAAGGCGTTGCGCTCGAAGAGGAAGCCCCGGTTGTAGAGGCCGAGGAGCTCGCTGGTGGCCGCCGAGCGGTGGTGGACGATGGCGCGGGCGGCGAACGTGACCCGCTCCCCCCCTGCCCAGAGGCGCCAGCCCAGGTCCACGTCTTCGAGGTAGGCGAAGTAGCTCTCGTCGAAGCCGCCGGCGTCGAGGAAGGAGCGCTTGCGGATCAGGAGGTTGCCGCCGCAGGGGAAGAGCAGCTCGTCGCCGTCGGCAGGGACTCTCGCCCGGTCGAGGGGACGCCGGAAGTCGAGCTGGAAGGCGTGGCCGTCGAAGGTCATGACGCCGCGGCCGAAGTCGAGGCGCTCTCCATCCCAGTCGACGATCTGGCCGGAGACGGCGGCCACGTCGTCCGGAGCGCCGGCCAGCGCCGTCACCAGGGCGGCGAGCCATCCTTCCTCCGGCAGGGTGTCGTTGTTGAGGAGCGCCACGGCGTCGCCCTCGGCCTCGCGCATCAGCAGGTTGTTGCCGCCGCAGAAGCCGGTGTTGACCCGGCTCTCGATCAGCCGCACCCAGGGGTGCTCCCGGCGCACCCAGGCGACGGTGTCGTCCTCGGAGCCGTTGTCGAGGACCAGCACCTCCCAGGGCACGCCCGGGTCCCGCTGGGCGCGGAGGGCCGGCAGGCAGGTCTCGAGGTGCTTGCGACCGTTCCAGCTCAGGATGCAGACCGAGACCTTGTGCAGCGCGCTCATCGATCCCCCTTCAACCACCGCCGCAGCCGGCGCCGCACGCGGAAGGCGAGCCGGTCCGGCGGCGCCACCGTCGGCGGACGGAAGGCGAACTCGTCTTTGGTCGGGTCCCGGCGCGGGTCGCGGCAGAAGGCGACCAGCGGCCCCAGCACCCGGTCCCAGGCGAAGCGTTCGGCCAGGGCCGCGGCGCGCCGGGCGCGCTCCGGGTCGGGGGCTTCGGCCTCCCTCAGCACCTCGGCGAGGGCTTGGGCGAGGGCCTCCGGGTCGGACGGCGGCACTACCCAGCCGGCCTGCTCCTCGGTCAGGAGGCGGGAGACCGTGCCCCCCTCCGTGGTGACCACCGGGCACCCCGCGGCGAGCGCCTCCAGGAAGCGCGTGCGCATGGAGAGGCGGGTTTCGAGGGTGGGGTTGTGGGGGGCGACCAGGGCGTCCACGTCCCGCAGCAGGTCCCAGCGCCGCTCGGCCGGCACCCAGTCGATCAGCCGGACCCGTTTGCCCCACCAGCCCCGGGCGCGGCAGCGCCGCTCGACCCTGGCGAGGAGCTGCTGCGGCGTGGCATCCGGGTTCGGGTTGCGGATGAAGAGGACCGTCCAGTCGGCCGGGCTCGTGCCCTCGCCGCGGTCTTCCAGCAGCTCCAGGGCGTCGAGCAGGGTGTCCGGGTCGTACCAGTCGTAGAGGCCGCCGAAGAGGAGCAGGCGCTCGCGCTCCCTCGCCTCGGTCGGGGCCCGTTCGAGGTACGGGCGGTGGAGAGGCAGCTCGCGCGGAACGCCGAACGGCACCGGCGCGATCAGGCCGGTGAGGTCCGGGTCCCCCTGGAGCCGGGGCGGGTTGATCCGTCCGAGGGCGGCCAGGAAGCCGAGGTAGAAGAGGCGCTGCTCTTCGGAGGAGCAGAGGAAGAAGTCGCCCCGGGAGAGCTGGAGCACCCAGGTGGCATGGTCGTTCCGGTAGGGGTCGAGGCCCAGCTCCTCGGCGTAGTGGAGGTTCTCGATCATCCACGGGTCGTAGAGGTCGATCACCGCCGGCAGCTCGGGGCACTCGATCAGCAGGTCGTTGGCGAGCTGCCCCTGGGCGATGGCCACGTCGCAGCCGGCGAGGAGCTCCGGCAGGCGGCCCGGGACGAACCGCCGGGCGACCCCTTCCGGCAGGGGCACCTCTTCGGGAGCGGCCGGCGAGACCGCCAGCACCTCGAAGCCCGCCTCGGGGAGGCGCCGGGCGAGCTCCAGGTAGCGGATGCCGATCCCGGCCGCGCGGGCGCGGAGCGGCTCGCTCGAGATCAGCGCGATCCTAGGCATGTCTCCTCTTGCGGCGGATCACCGGCCGCTCTTCCTCTGGTCCCGCCACCAGCGGAGGATGCCGGCCAAGGAGGCTCGCCGCAGCTCGCTCAGGATGCCGTTCAGGCGCTCGATCTCGGCGTAGGTGCGGGAGAGGTGCTCACCCTGGTCGTCGACCGTTTCGCGGAGCACCTTCTCCTCCCCGTAGAGGCGCTCGAGCTCCTCGCCCTGCTGGGCGGCGGCGTCCCGGAGGGCGCGGATCTCGCCGCGAAGCGCTTCGGCCTCGCCGTTCAGCCGGTGGTAGCGGTCTTCGACGGCGGCTCGGCCCCGCTCGGCCTCGGTCGCCGCACGACGCGAAGCCGCCGCCGCCTCCCCCGCTTCCACCACCTCGGCCCGCAGGCGGTCGACGACCCGGGCCAGGCGCTCGGGTCCGAGCCGGTCGGCGTGCTTGGCGATCACCCGGGCCTTCTGGGCCAGAAAGTCGGCCCGCTCCCGGGGACGATCGCCGAGGGCGTGGTGGCCGGCGCCCCGGAAGTGGCGGTACTCGCAGGTGACCCGGCGCAGGTGGTGGAAGGGCGTCCTGGTCGCCAGGCGGATGAGGAAATCCCAGTCCTCGAAGATCGGAAGCGTGGGGTCGAAGGGGCCGACGGCCTCCCGGGTGGCCTCCGCCTGACGCGGTCCGTCCAGCTCGTCCAGCAGAGACCGGTCGAAGAGGATCGTGTTGAACGGGATGTAGTTGTCGACCAGCAGCAGCTCCGGGTCGAAGTCGCGGCTGTAGGGCAGGCGACGCTCGGCCTCCCGCCAGCCGCCCGACGGACCGCCGGCGGGGAGCTCGTAGGTCACCACCGCGGCGTCGCTGTAGACCACCCGGACGTCCGCCGCCGCCGCGGCACCGGCCAGAGTCGCCAGGTGCTCGGGTGCGGCCACGTCGTCGTCGTCGAGGAAGGCGATCCACTCGCCCGTGGCGGTCCGGATGCCCTCGTTGGCCGCCGCCGCCCGGCCCAGGTCCTCGGCCATGTCGACCCGCACGAGGGACAAGGGATAGTCCTCCGGCAGCGTCGGGGGCACTCCGCCGTCGTTGACCACCACCACCTCGGCCCGCCGGTAGGTCCCCGCGGCGAGGCTGGCGAGCGCTTCGGCGAGGAGCTCCGGCCGGTCCTTGGTGCGGACGATGACCGACACCAGCGGCCCGTCGGTCACCTCGTGGAGCACCGGCGCTCCGCCCAGGTGGCGGATGAGCTGCGCGGGGCTCCGGGTGGCGAAGTCGGCCGGCGTGAGCCGCCGGTAGCCCTCTGCACCGACTTTCGGCGAGCCGGCCGGGGCCAGCGCCTCCTCGCCCGACGGCTCGACCTCCCGGGGGCGAACCAGGGAGAGGGTGCGGAAGGCCCGGAGGCCGAGGCCCGCGGCCAGGTAGTCGTGGCGCTTCTGCTGGCTCGCGTAGCAGGCCATGGCGTCGGCGAGCAGGGGCAGCTCGGCCGACACGTCGACCAGCAGATCGGGGTAGCCCGGATGGTTGACCTCGTAGGCGAGGATGGTGAGATCACGCACCGCGGTGGCCAGGTCGTCGCCGTCCTCCGGGCCGTCCTCCAGGCCGTCCTCCTCATGGGGCGGCCGGCTCGGTCTTCCTCGGAGCGGCCCGAGGACCTCGTGGAGCGCGGCAAAGGCGGCCCGGTGGTCCGCGGTCGCCTCGAGCGGCGACGGCACCAGGAGGAGGTCCGGCTCGAGGTCGCGTACCGCCTCCCGGATGGCCGCCGCCAGGGTGCCCAGGTTGCGGTCGAGGGCGCCGTCCGGCAGGTCCAGGTGCTCGCTCTCCCCGACGCCGAGGACCCGGAGCGCGCCCTCGGACTCCCGCCGTCGCCCGACCGCGTGATCCGCCGGCGCCTCGCCCTCGGCGGCCGTGCCGGCGCCGTCGCTCAGGAAGAGGACCCGCACCCGCCCGCCACGCGCCGCGAGCTGTGCCAGGAGCCCGCCACAGCCCAGCACCTCGTCGTCGTAGTGGGGGGCGAGCACCAACACCCGCCGGGCCTGGACCGCGGAGGTCTCCCCGGGGGGCAGAAGCGGATGGGGCGGCAGGGGTCGCTGGTCGGTCATTGGATGTACCCCAGGGCTTCGAGGCTCCGCCGCGTCTCCGGGTCGACCTCGGCGGCGTCCGGCCGCTCGCCGCCGAAGCGCCAGAGCCTGAGACCCGGCCGGTCTCCCGCCTGTGGGAAAGCCTCGGTGTCGTAGGCGGTGGCATCCACGGTCCGCCCGGTGTAGGGAGTGCCGGGGCCGAAGTGAAGCCGGCCGGCCGGCAGCGGCTCGCCGTCCAGCCAGAGCTCCGCCGCCTCCAGGGCGCGCGGCTCCCCCGGCAGCAGGAACCCCTTGGTCACCGGACCGCCGACGATCTCGAAGCGCACGGTGGCGCCATCCGTCGTCAGCCGGTCCTCGGGACCCAGGAAGAGCGGCAGCGCGCCCTCGGGCGGCTCCGCGAACCGGAGCTCGCCGGTCAGCCGGGCGCCGGCCGGCAGCGCGTCGCCGAAGGCACGGACACCTCGGAGGGTACGGTGGAGGTGGTTCTGGATCACGGCGTCGAGCGCTCCGGCCGGCTGGGCGGAGGCTTGCTCGCCGTCCGCCTCACCCGTCACCTGGAACAGGTTTCGGTCCTCCCGGGGATCGCTCGCGAGGTCGTAGAGCTCGAGGCGGGCGAGCCGCGCCATGTCGAGGTCGTAGATGTGCTGCTGGAGGCCGTCGGTCGCCTGGAACGGCTCGCGGCGGTTGAACAGGATCAGCTTTCGGCCTTCGAACACCGCGGCCGTGCGCATCGGGCCGGCGGTCAGATGCTGGGAGAACGCGGCCAGCCGCGGCAGGTTCTCCCGGCCGGTGAGGGCCGGCAGGAGGTCGGTCCCCTGCCAGGTGGCGGGCGCCTCACCCCCGGCCGCCGCCACCAGCGTCGGCGCGAGGTCGACCAGCCGCACGGTTCCGGGAAGCCTGGTGCCAGCCGGGATGCGGCCGTCCCACCGGGCGATGAACGGCACGTGGATCTGATCCTGGTACAGCGTGTGGCCGTGCTTCCAGCCGCCGTGGTCGTAGAGCTCCTCGCCATGGTCGGCGGTGAGGAGGACGACGGTCTCGGCCAGCACCTCGGGCGGGATCTCCGCCAGCAGCTCTCCGATGGCCCGGTCGACGAAACGGATCTCGGTGTCATAGAGCGCGGTGAAGTGCCGCACCTGGCGATCGATGTCGTCCACCTCCAGGCGGCCCGTGTAGACGCCGTGGAGATACTTGCCGCTGATGCCGCCCGGGTCGTCGAAGTAGGGGGAGCGGCCCTTGACCAGATCAGGGTTCCAGTAGGGATCGTGGGGGTCGATGTAGTGGACGTAGAGGAAGAAGGGCTGGTCGCGGTGGGCGTTCATCCAGGGGAGCGCCCGCCGGTTGATCTCGTCGGCGTGGGCCTGGATCGCGGTCATCGACGACGGGGTGTAGAACGTGTCGAAGCCACGGTCGAAGCCGTTGCTGGCGTGGAGGGTCGGGTTGGCGAAAAACCCGCCGGTTCGGTACCCCAGCCCGGAGAAGACCTCGGCCAGCGACGGCACCCGGTCCGGGATGCCGAAGGTGGCCGGGTCACCGTGGAGAAGCTCCCCCGGGTAGCGGCTGGTCATGTACGACACCACGCTTGGCAGGGTCCAGGGCGCTTGGGAGTAGGCGTTCTCGGCCACGGCACCGGGGGCCACCAGCAACCGGTCGATCTGTGGGGCGGTGTCGCGATCGTAGCCGTAGGTGGCGAGGTGATCGGCGCGCAGGGTATCGACCACGATGACCAGGATGTTCGGGCGCCGCGAATCGCCCCCCCGGCCGGCCGCCGGCCTGGTGCCGGTGATCGCGACCGGCGCCCAGGCCACGTCGCCTCCGGCGCCCGCCTGTAGCGCTAGCTCCAGGGTGACCTCCTGGCCGGCGTGGTCGGAGAGGTCGACACCGGCGTCCATCCACCCCGCGCCGGCCCCGTCCGCGGTGTCGCCGTTCCCCTGGCCGCCCGCCCCGGGAACGGGGGCCGCGGGCCGGATGACCTCGACGATCTCCCGGTCGTCGCCCCGGACGAGCGCCACCGTCGCTTCGACCGGCCCGCCGTCGAGGGCACCGAGGCCCACCTGGAGCCGGCCGCCCTCGGGCACCCGCACCCGCCAGCGCCAAACACCGTCGGCCGGCAGCACCATGGCGGGCCGCCGCTCGTCGTCCAGGGTGACGCGCTCCAGCCGGGGCTCGGCCGGGAGCCGGAGGGGCGACGAGGCCCGGCTCGGCGCCGAGTCGCCGGCCACAGAGTAGCTACCCGCCTCGACCAGGATCGTGGCGGAGCGCTCGCCCGGCTCCGCGCCGCAGGCGGCGAGGGTGGCGAGGAGCAGGAGGGGGACGGTCCGTCGGAGCATGGAGTCAAACGACATCGTAGTCGCCCAGCGCGTAGTAAAAGCGGAGATCGGGGCTCACCGAACGGCCGCGCCCGCGGCAGCCCATGAGCTGGGGGCGTCCGGTCGGGCGCAGACCGAGCCCTTCGAGCACGGAACCGAGCGAGGGCCCGGCCTCCCGTCTCGGACTGTCCGGCGCCACGAGGCCGGGGGGCGGCCAGAAGAGCCACCGCTCCAACCCCGCCTCCAGGAGGTCCGCCGCCACGGCGGCGAGGGCCCCTTTCCAGGCCTCCGCTCCGACACGCCCCGTGGGCAGCCAAAGCTCCGCGGCCCACGCCTCCCGTCCGACGAACGCGAAGACCGCCAGGCCCTCGTCGAGGCCCTGGTCCGGGTCCAGCCCCACGTCCCCCGCGCCCGCCCGCCCGTCTCCGGGCTCCGGGCGAAGCCGATAGAAGCGGTAGTAGCGGCCCGGCCGAGCATGATATCGCCAATTGAGAAAGCTGACCGAACGGCGAACCCCGAGCACGCCGCAGGCGTCCCAGGCCCGCGCCAAGCTCTCGGGCGGCCCGTCACAGTGATCGGAGATCTCGAGAAGCGTCCCGCTTCCCTGGGCGTTCGCCTCCGGAAGGCGAGGAATCGGACCCGCCAGCGGCATGATCGACGGCAGCGGCGCGTAGCCGAACACGCGGCGGCCCAGCAGAAAGTGGCGCTCGCTCGGAAAGCCGAAGATCCAGGGCGCGTCTCCGGAGCGGGGCAGGTCGGCGAGGAGCCGCCGGCCGAGGCCGACCAGGGGCGGCCGGAGCCCGCCGCGACCGGTGGTGCCGGCCCAGTCTGTGAGCTGCCAGATGCCGCGCGGCGCGCTCCCCTCCGGATCCTCGCGTTCGGGTTCGGGCCCACTCTTCAGGCGCGCGGGGAGGCAGAGCGCTCCGGCATGGGCCAGCACATCGCCGTCCGCCGCCACCGCGACCCAGCTCCTGGCCTCGCCGGGGAGCCGGCGGTACTTCCACTGCCACTCCTCGGACGAGATCGGGTGGCCGAAGCGCTCGCCGAACAGCCCGGCCAGGCGGGGAAGGTCCTCCGGACCGGTGGGACGGATCTCGATCATCCGGTGCGGCTCCCGCTCCGCCCGTCCGTCGGCCGGTCGCCGCGGTGGCGCCAACGCATCAAGATGACGTCCCGAAGCATCGCCAGGGAGTCCACGATCGGGTCGACGCTCGACTCCGGGGAGTTCGACCAGGCGACTCCCACCTCGTCGATCCGGTACCCGGCGCGGCGCGCGAGCCAGACGAGCTCCACGTCGAACGCGAACCCCTCGGTCCGGAGCATGCCGAACAGCCGGCGTGCCGCGGTGCCCTCGATCAGCTTGAAGCCGCACTGGGTATCGCGGAAGCCTCGCACCCCCAGCACGCGGATGATCCGGTTGAAGGTCTTGCCCATGAGCTCCCGATAGAGGGGTTGGTGGACCTGAACGTGGGAGTCCACGAGACCGCGGCTCCCGATGGCGAGGTCGGCACCTTCGTCCAGACGCCGCTCGAGGCTCGGCAGGTCCTCGATCGGCGTCGACAGGTCGGCGTCGCAGAGCAGCACCCGCCGGCCGACACTCTCTGCGACACCACGACGCAGCGCCGCCCCCTTGCCCTGGTTCTTCGGCTGGCGAACCAGGCGCACACCGGGGGCCGGGTGGCGCTCGACCAGGTCGGCGGTCGCGTCGATCGATCCGTCGTCCACCACCAGAATCTCGGCGACGATTCCCCGCTCGCGCAGGTAGGAGTCGACCCGGTCCAGGGTCGGACCGAGACGCCGTGCCTCGTTGTAGGCGGGGATCACGACCGAGAGCTCGACGGACACGGAGGCGATTCTAGCCTGCATTTCCGAACCGACCCCCTCCCCTGCGGCCGGGTTGCGGACCTCCATCGTGGAGCCGACCGGCGGCGCGACTTCGGGAGATCGCCGGCCCCGACAAGCGCGGGCGCCGCTCCAGTATGATTCCCCTTCCGCCATGACTCCCCACGCCCATCCCCATCCGTCCCCCGATCGGATCGAGGACCACCTCGAGCGCCCTCCCTGCCCGCTCTGCGGCACTCTGGACGTGGCCTTCGAGGGGGTGTCCTTTCCCCCGTATCGGGCCGTGCGCTGCCGGTGCGGCTTCTGGTATCTGTCGCCCCGGCTGGCCGAGGAGGAGATGCATCGCACCTACCGGGACGACCGGTACTTCGAGGGCGGCGGCCTCGGCTACTCGAGCTACCTTGCCCAGGAACCCACGCTGCGGCGCACCTTCGTCCACCTGCTTGACTCCCTGGAGCGACGGGGCATGACCGGAGGCCGGCTGCTCGAGGTGGGGTGTGCCTACGGCTTCTTCCTGGACGAGGCGCGGGGCCGCTTCGAGCGCTGCGAGGGAACGGAGCTCTCCGAGGCCGCTGCCCGTGCCGCCGGGCCGCGGGTGAACCGGGTCCGCCTCGGTGGCCTCGAGCAGCTCGAGCCGGAGGAACGGTTCGATGTGGCAGCCTGCATCCATGTGATCGAGCACGTCTACGACCCTCTCGGCTTCGTCCGGCGGATCCGGGAGCACCTCTCCTCCGGTGGCTGGCTGATCCTCGCCACCCCCGACATGGGGGGCTTCTGGCGGCGGCTCCAGGGGCGGCGCTGGCCGTTCTACAAGATGCCCGAGCACGTCACCTACTTCGACCGCAGCAGCCTGGCACGGCTCCTGGAGCTGGCAGGTTACGTCGACATCCGGCCGCTGCCCTATGCCAGCTACTTCTCGCTCGAGCTGGTGGGCGAGAAGCTCGGGCTGCCGGTCCCGAGGTTCCTCAGAGGGTTCCAGATCCGCCTCCCCGCGACCACCGTCGCCATGGCCGGCCGGGCGCCGGCACCGGGCTAGCCTGGACTATTCATAAGTCACCTACTGCGAGCCGCAATTGGATGCAATCTCAGGGCGTACTCGCTCTTTGCTCCTCAACGTACTGTCCAGTACGCCTGCGTCGCGCATCGCTGTGTGCGCCCTGATCTCACACCCACTTGCGGCTCTCGCTACGGCGCCTCATGAATAGTGCAGGCTAGGGATCTACAAAGGGCGACTTCGTGACGATCGAGTCGAGATTGCCCGAACCGTCGGTGAGGCCGCTCCGATCGATCTAGACGATCCACTGGATCTCCCCCCAATCCCTCGATCCCTTTCCCACCCTCCGGGGGGAAAGGGACGCCCCCACCCCTGCGCTTCGAAGAGATCTCGTCGGTTTGAGGCGGAGCCTCACTCGGAGTCTGCGCGGCGGAACCGCGCAGGCTAGGCACTCACCTTCTCGATCGTCCGGACGGCGATCTCCCGTCCGGCGCCGTCGGTGACCTGGAGCCGGTAGCAGCCCTGGGCGAGCCGGCTCCAGATCTCCTCCGGCAACCGCCAGCGGAGCCGCCCGTCTTGCGGCGAGAGCCGTTCGCCGGCGGCCGGAACGCCCAGAGCGCTGGGCGAGATCTCCACCCAGAAGGGACCCCCGCTCGCCGGCGGAACTTCCAGATCGATCGTCGGCGCTTCGGCCGGACGCTCGATGCCGTCTGCGCCATGGGCGCCATGGGCGGCGCAGAGATCGGGCGGCGGTCCCGCGACACGCCGTACCCAGCTCAGCAAGGCCGCGGACGCGAGCCCGTACCAGCGCCGCTCGAAGCGCCGCCTGGAGCTCTCGAACCACGTGCTGCTCCGGGGCTCCGTGGAGGCGCTCCGGTCGTAGAGGTGAACCGCACCGGCCCGGGGCACGTGAACCGCTCTGCCGCCGGCGCGGACCAGCCGGCGGAGCCAGTCGGTCTCTTCGAAGTAGAGCCGGTACTCCTCGTCGAACGGCCCGACGCGCTCCCAGACGCCGCGGCTGACGGCGAGGAGCGCCCCCGAGAGCTCTTCGCCCACGATCGGCTCGCCCGCCTCCCAGTGACGCCGGGCATGGCGGCGCCAGCGGCGGCGCAGCCGCCGGGCGGCCGTCGACTGGAGGGCGCCGGCGATCCTCCGGGGCAGCCCGGGCCAGCGTCCGGCCAGACGGCCGAGAAGCTCCACCCTGCGGCTCCGCTCCTCGGCCGGAGGCAGGAGCATCCGCGCGCCCCGATCCCAGTAGAAGCGTGGGCCTGCCGCGTCGGCGCCGGCCGCGATTTCGGAGACCAGCGCCGGGATGCATCCGGGCAGCACGAGGACGTCCGGGTTCATGACGATCAGAACGTCCCCGCGGGCTCTCCGTACCCCGAAGTCGATGCCTCCCGCGTACCCGAGGTTCTCTCCCGGCACCAGGAGCGTCGCCTCCACCCGGCCGAGCCGCTGCCGGTCGGCGGCGTCGTCTCCGTTGTCGACGATGATCACCTCGGGGTCGAGACCGGCGGCCCGGCAGTCAGCCCGCAGGAGCGCGACCGCCTCGGCGGCGAGCTCCGGCGCCCGGTAGTGGACGAGCACGACCGAGATCATGGGCGAGACGGTGGGCGCGACGGCGTCCCCGGAACCGGCGCTCAAGCGGTCGCCCCCTCGAGCGCCCAGGCGAGGGCCCGTTCTGCGTCCCTGGCCGGGCGATCGCCGCGGAACTTCCGGGCGGCGGCGATGCCGGCCCTGCGGTGGCGGCGCCAGCGGTGGGCGTCGGCCAGAAGCTCGCCGGCGGCCCTCGCGAGGGCGGAGGGATCGCGGAGCGGCACCAGCAGGGCCGCCTCCCCGGCGAACCAGCGGAAGGGCGGGATGTCGGAGGCGACCACCGGTACGCCGGAGGCCATCGCCTCGAGCACCGGCAGGCCGAAGCCCTCCTGCTCCCAGCTCGGCGCCAGCAGCAGGTCGGCGCCCCGCATGAGCTCGGCGACCTCGGGCGGCGCGAGACCGACGTGGGCCTCGTCCGGCTCGACGATCCGCCGCTCGGCGTCGGTCAGAGGCCACTGGGAGAGCCGGATCAGGCGGAGCCCGACGCCGCGCCGGCGAAGCTCGGCGACCGCCTCGAGGGCGGTCTCGACCCCCTTCCAGTCGATCTCGACCGGGCCGACGACCAGTATCCGTGGAGGGGTGGCAGGACGACGGCGGAAGCGGGCCGGCCGGAACAGGCTCTCCAGCGGCTGGAGCACCGTCGTCGCCGGCCGCCCGAACCGGCGGCCGATCAGCTCCGCCAGGTGGGGAGCGACCGTCATCGCCGGAATCATGGTGCGGTAGGCGTCGTCGATCGCCGGGTGGTCCGCAACGTTGTGGGTGTAGCTCCCCTCGTAGCCCTGGCAGTAGTGGAGCGCCACGGCGCCGCTCCGGGCCGCCGGGAGGATGGTCGTCCAGTAGGTGGCCACACAGAGCTCGTCGGCAGGCAGGCGGAGATCCTCGAAGCTCGGAACGCGGCGGAAGCGGGCCTCGACCGGCAGCCAGGGGGGCTCCGGGCCCTTCGCCAGCACGGTGACCCGGTGGCCCCTGCGGGCGAGGAGGTTCGCCTGCCGGAGGGCCACCTTCACGCCACCGAAGAGCTCCGTCCCTTCGAGCAGATAGGTCACGCGCATGGGGACTCCGCGGCGGCGCCGCGCCCGCGTCACTCGGTGAGAGCGAATGGACAGTTGCGGCAGATGAAGTCGTCCGAAGCCTCTTCGAGGCCGTAGATGAGCTTGCGCATGCGCCGCATTTCGGAGCCGGTCAGGACCTCCTCCACGGTGCTCTTCGTCAGGTCGCCGACCACGTGGGAGGCGTGGTAGTCCTGGCAGCAGAGAATGCACCGGCCCCACGGATCGATGTGCAGGTGCTGGATGGGCCGTGAGCCCATGAGATCGCACCCCTTGAGCCGCCGCTGCTTGGCGGAGCCTTTGGTCCCCACCTGGAGCAGGCCTGCGCGGTCGTTGACCACGAAGTACTTGACGTTGAACCGGGTGTCGCGGAAGCGCTCGGTGATCTCGTCGAAGTCGCGCTGGTGGCGCTCGTCACCGGGACCCAGGACGACGACGTCCATCTCCTGGGCGACGGGCTTGTCCCAGGCGTACTCGAGGTTCCTCATCACCTGGGGCAGTTGGTCTTTGCCCCGGTCCTCGTTGTAGCGCAGACGGTCCAGGGTCGAGAGGTTGATCGACAGGAAGCGCAACCCCCCGAGCTCGATCAGGGCATCGACCCTCTCGGGCGTCAGGCCGGAGCCGTTGGTGAGCGTGGCCGGCGGCAGGCCTGCCTCCTTGATCGCGCGGACCTGGTCGACGAAGCGGCGATCGAGAGTCGGCTCGTTGTAGGCGATCATGAAGACCGCCTCGATGGTGTCGCGGTACGGCGCGAGCTGGCCCAGGATCTCCCGGTACTGCTCCATGGGCATGAATCTGGACTCCCGCGGCGAGATCGACACCGGGCAGAAGTAGCAGGCCTGGTTGCACACCGAGTGGGCCTCGAGCGACACGTACTTCAAGTAGAAGCCGCGGCTCAGGTCCTCGAGATTGGCGGGGTCGTAGATCCAGCCCTCCTGGCGGAGCCGGTCCCGGACCTCCGTTCCGAGCCCGTCGGCGGTCACGTCGCCCCGGATCAGCGCACCGAGCGGCCCGAAGTCCGCGTCGCCCGGGCCGAGGGTGCGGTCCGTCATCGGGTTGTGGATGGAGTCGTCCCCGACGTGCAGATAGGGGCTCGGCCCGAGCACCGGCTCGCCTTCGCGAACGGCGCTCGGCGGAGCGTGCTGGGTGATGCGTTCCAGGAGATCTCGAATCATAAGCCCGCCGCGGGTCATGGTCAGGGCCCCCCGAAGGAGGCGCGAAGTGGTTGAGCCGTCATGCCGTCGCCTTCGGCCGGGCGCTCCCAGGTGTGGTCCATCCGCACCAGGCCGAATCGATAGCCACTGCCGGCGACGCGAAACGCTCTGGGCAGGATTCGCTGGTCGTGGATGTGCAGCCCGTGCTCGTCGAGCAGGAACAGGTAGAGGCTGAACTCGCCCTTGACGAGCGGCAGCTCCGGTACGAGGAGGCGCGCCCGATGGCAGGTGGCGCCGGTCCAGGGCGCGAGCCCGTCGTGGAAGCTCGAAAAGCTCGCGACTTCGATCTCGTCCGCCCGGTTCAACCCGACCCCCAGATGGAAGGCGAGCGCCGGGTCCGACGTCTCCCACTCCACGTCCAGCGCCAGTGCACCGCCGCACTCGAGGGCCGCCGGCGAATCCGAGTCGCCCCCGGTTCCTCCGGCGATCCCGAAGCGAAGGACTCGCGCCGCGCGGCGGCCCGGCTCGTCGTCGCCCCCGGGTTCGGTCGACGTCTCGGGCACGACGCCCTCGGCACCTTCCCCCGAGTCGCCCGATCCGGACGACGCCTCCCGGGTCCGCGCCGCGTCCTTGCGCAGAAGGAAGGTCTCGTACTCCCGGATGACCTCGTCCACCGCGCCGATGCTCTCTACACGCCCGTGACGCAGCCAGACCGCGCGGCGGCAGAAGGCGGCGACATAGTACATGGCGTGGGAGCAGAAGAGCAGCGTGCCGCCGGCCGCGAGAAAGGTCTGGAGGTGGTCCATGCACTTCTTCTGGAAGTAGCCGTCGCCCACCGACAGCGCTTCGTCGATGATCAGGACGTCCGGCTCGACCTGGGTGGCAATGGCGAAGCCGAGCCGCATGACCATGCCGGTGGAGTAGGTCTTGACCGGCTGGTCGATGAACTCCCCGAGCTCGCTGAACCGGATGATCTCCGGCGTCTTCTCGGTGACCTCGCGGGCCGACAGGCCGAGCATCGCGGCGTTGAGCCGGATGTTCTCCCGGCCGGAGAACTCGGGGTGAAAGGCCGAGCCGAGCTCCAGGATCGACGCCACCTTGCCCCGGACCTCCAGGCTCCCCTCGGAGGGCGTGACGATACCGGCGAGCATCTTGAGCAGCGTGCTCTTGCCGGCTCCGTTCTGGCCGATGATGCCGAGCCCCTCGCCCCGTGGGACCTCGAGGCTGACGTCCGCGAGGGCGGAGAACTCCCGGTGCCGGCGACGCCGGAGAGCCGCTTCGAGGATCCGGTCCCAGGGCGACGAGTAGACCCGGTAGGTCTTCCCGAGGCTCCGCGTGGTAACGATCGGCGAGCCCATCTCGGCGATTCTACCGGGGATGGCTCCCCTCCTTTCCGTCCTGGGCTCCGGTGAAGGGGAAGTCCGGGGGCAAGCGCTCCATCTCGAACAGCACGGCGACCAGCTCGCCGTTCTCGCCGGCGCGGTGGGGCGTGCGAAACTCCCAGACCAGGCTTCCGTCGGGCGCCACCTCGAGGGCTCGGCCGTTCTCTGACTCGGTGACCAGGGTGTTGCCGTTGGCCAGGCGCTGGCAGGAGCCGAGGGTCTTCGAGAACAGGTCGTTCTGGTACCGCCAGACGATCCGTTGGGTGAAGGGATCGAGCTCCAGAACCCGCGAGCGCTCGCCCCCCGGCCCCCGGTTGTCGAACACGAGCATGGTGCCGTCGTCCACGATCGTCGGCTGATGCTGCTTGCGCCAGAGACCGGAGAGCGCCCAGACGATGGTCTCCGACTCGGGATCGAGGACGGCGACCGTGTCGAGCTCGAGCACCGAGAGGAGCACGTTGCCCGCTCGGAAGGCCGGGTCGCGCGCGGTGAGTCGTCCGTCGAGGATCTCCAGCGTGTTGGTGTGCAGGATGTCGGCACGGTGGGGCATGCGCTCGAGCAGCGGTGCGTAGTCCGATCGCTCGAACGCCTCGAGGATCGAGATCTTGCGGCGCACGGCCCCGTCCGGCTCGAGGACCGTGACGAAGTCTTCGAGCACGCCGTTGTCGGGATCGATCCTGGGTAGGAGCTTCCCCTCCCGGTCGAGCACCCAGATGCTGCCGTCCGGGGCGATGTCGAGGTCGTGATGGGCGCCTCCCCGGTAGGCCCAGACCAGATCGGACTCCGGGGAGAGCTTGACCAGCCCCAGGCCCTCGAAGATCGCCAGCAGCTCGCCCGTGGGCAGGAGCCGCGCTCGGCGGAAGTACTCGAGCTTGCGAATCTGCCCTGCGCTGTCGGAGCCCTCGGCGTAGTACTCCGGGTGGAGCCGCCTCAGCGCATAGCCCCAGCGGTGGAGGATCCGGCCGTCGGCGTCCATCAGGATCGCCTCCGGCGCATGGCCGGAGGTGTACAGGTTGAGCCCGGGCTGGACGGCCTCCGGTTCTAAGGCGCGCACCGCTCCGTTCCGGCCGGAGGCCGGGCGGTAGCCCTGGAGGTAGGGCATGGTCATGAGAGCTTCCGCGGCCTCGGGCGGCTTCCACTCCTCCGCTCCCTCGGCGCCACGCGCGCGCTCCCACTTCCCCGCCGCCGGCAGGGCCGGCTCCGGCTGGCGCCCGCGAGCGACGCCGGCTGCCGCGGGCTGCTCCGCCTTTGGGGTGCCCTGGACGGCGCGGGCCGCGGCAAACCGGTCCGCGGCCACGCCTCCGAGGAAGGCGCCGAGGAGGGCCAGGACGAGAAGACTCGCCGTCACGAAGCGTCGGTTCATGGAGCCCAGTGAGATCTACCAGACACGCGTCACCAGCTTCTTGCCGGGCCGAGGGTCGATGAGGGGAGCGGGTTGGAGCCGCCGGGCGTTCCCCGTGACTGGGGTCGCCCGGCGGCTCCGATGGGGTTCATCCGGCGTCGGCTCAGCGGCCGACGATGTAGGCCGGATCGTTGAACTGGTTGACGACCTGGCCGGCGGCCAGGATCTTGCCGCTGGCCACCTCCACGCGGATCACGAAGCCGTCCGGGATGCCTTCCGCCGGCAACGGATGCGCGCCCGGGTTGAGCTGGCGGAACTTGCCGGCGCCGAGGCGCACGCCCTCCTCGCCGCCCAGCTCGTTGCCGGCGTGGTCGAAGTAACGCAGGGTGTACTCCGCGAGCTCGTCGCCAGGGTTGTACAGCCAGACCGTCGACCGGTGGTCGGCGTCCTGCCGCAGGCCGACCACCGTAACCGGCTTGCCCGGTGCGGCCGCGTCATCCGCGGTCAGGGCCGGCATGAACTGGCCGTAGGTCTGATCCGGGTTCGTGGCGTCGTAGCTCTCGCCCTGAACCACGGGGTAGATGGCCAACGTGTTGGTGCTGGCGATCCTGAGCGCACCGACGGTGTTCGGCAGATCCCACTCGGAGACCACGTCGGCCAAGCGGGTCGTGTCGCCCGGCGGCAGCGTTCTCCGGATTGCCGAGGTCGGCTCCGTCAGGAAGCCAGCTCCTGTGAACGTGATCTGGACGTTCGCCGGCTGGACGCTGGTGTTGCTCATCACCAGGTCGGTGTGGAAGAAGCTGTTGTTCAGGCCCGGCGTGTTCAGCGCCCCGACCAGGAAGACCTGGTCGGCGTCGGTGCGGCCCGCTCGCAAGAAGGACGGATCGTTCGATCCGATCCGCAGGTTCGCACCGTAGGGCACCGGCAGATCGCTCCCCTCCGCCGGCTCGATCACCACCCGGTAGTCGTCGAGCGTATCGACGCCGAACAGCTCCCGGATCTCTTCGACCCGGTACTGCTTCTGGCCGAAGCGGGCGACGGAAAGCGGCTCGGTGGTCGACCCGACGAGCTGCCCGAGCCGGTCGAAGAAGCTCAGGTCGTAGTCGACGCGCTGATCGGTCGGGTTGGTGAGACCGAAGTACCCGAGGCGCTCGCTCGTATCGTGGAGCCCCACGAGATGGAGCACGTCGACGCCGCTCTCCCGGCTGGCGATGCCGCTGCCGAGGGGGAGCCCCGGCACGGCCTGGCCGTAGACCAGGTCGCCCTGGTAGGTGCGGTTGAAGGAGGTGACCACCGGCTGCGGATCACCATCCTTCGGCTCGACGACCAGGAACCCGGCGCTGTTGGCGCGGTTGAAGAGCCCCTTGACCACGTCTTCCAGGTACAGGGTCCCGTGCTCGGGGATGACGCGGGTGACGCTCGGCGGATCGGGCTCCGGCAGCCCCTGCTTGCGGAAGATGATCTCCACCTGCATGGAGCCAGGACCAGGGTTGTGGACGTACAGGTCGCTCTCTTGTTGCAGCGCCTTGTCCGGATCCGCCTGGGCGATCCAGGGCAGCACGACCGCCTTCGACTGAGAGACCGGAGCGCCCGTGGCGATGTAGGTCTTGGTCGCGGTGTCACTGGTGCCGTCGCCCTGGACCTGCAAGGTCACGAAGTAGGTGCCCGGAGCGAGCCACTGGTGCGTCACCGTCCTGCCGGCGCCGGTTCCGCCGTCGCCGAAGTCCCAGGTACGCTGCGTCACGCCACCGGTCGAGGTGTCGGTGAAGGTCACCATCTGGCCGGTCGGCACGACACAGAAGCCGCCGCCGACCTGGCCGGCCTGGCAGTCTGCGTCGTCGTCGAAGCTTGCGCTGACCGTCTGAGGCTCCTTGACCACCACATTCTTGGTCGTGTCGTCGGTGCAGATTCCGGGCAGACCACCTACCTGAGACTGGCAGTCCCCCGGGGCCGATACTGTGAGCTTGACCCGGAACGTACCCGCATTGGCGAAGGTGTGAGAGGAACTCTTTCCGGCGCCGGTTGCGCCGTCGCCGAAGTCCCACGAGTAGAGTGTGGGGTTCCCGGCCGAGCTGGATCCGTCGAACGTCACGGCGGTACCGGCATCCGGTGAAGAAGGAGACACAATAAAGGCAGCCGTGAGGTTCGACGGGAGTGGTGGGTTGGTGCCGCCACCCCCGTCATTGGAGCTGATCGAGATGGACCTCGACCCGGTTGTGCTCCCGCACGCCGAGTTGCTCGCCGTCACCGTCTTGGTGCCGATCGTGCTCCAGGAGATCTGCACTGACGCACCAACGCCGGAGACCGTGCCGCCGCTCGCGCTCCAGCTCCACCCGGTGGCGCTCGGCGAGCAGTTGCTGGCCGAAGCGCTGAAGGTCAGAGACTGGCCCACCAGACCCGCCGACGGACCGGAGACGGAGATCGAGGCCGGCTGCGCCGGACTCACGACGATCTCGGTGCCGGCGCAGCTCGTGTCGGTGGACGCGCAGCCGTTGTCCACGGTGACCGCCGGCTCCGTGCCCCGCGTAATGCGCAGCTTGGGTAGATAGGTCCCGGCCACGGTGTAGGTGTGGTTGACCACCGGCGAGGTCACGGGGGCGTCCCACGAGCCGTTGCCGTCCCAGTCGTACTCGTAGGAGTCGGGCGTTCCACCGATGATCTGGTCGAAGACGACGGCCTTGCCGGCCACGAAGCACCCTCCGGGGAGCGGAACGACCCCGCACTGAGTGGCCGCCTTGAACTTCGTGACCACCAAAGGATCGATCTGGCTCACCGTGACCGTGATCGAGGTCGACACGGGCGGGAAGAGGCAGTTGTCGACCGTCAACGTGACCGTATAGGTGCCGGCTGCCGTGTAATTGTGGATGGGGTTCTCGCCGGCCGACTGGAGTGTGAACGTCTCCGGCGTGGTGCCGTCACCGAAGTCCCAGGTCCAGGTGGCTCCGCCCTCGGTCCCCGCATGGAACTGCACTGTGCCGAAGCTGAACGGATCGGTGCTCGGCCCCGAGGTGATGGCCGGAGCGGGCGGGTTGCTCAAGGTCACCGGGGCGCTCGCGACGACGGTGGACCCGGCGGTGTTCGAGACGGCCACCTCTGCCGTGTAGGAGCCCGCGACCGCACCGGCGGTGCTCCAGGCATAGGTCTCGCCACCGGCGATCGGTCCCGCGACCGGGCTGCCAGAAGAGTCCTTGACCGTCCACGAGTAGCTCAGCGGGGGGCGGCCTGCGACGTTGTTGGCGGCGAACGTCACCTGCTGGCAGACCAACGCCGCGGTCGGCTGCGCGGTAACGCTGCCCACGGAGGGGACCGGATCGAGCACCGTGATCGACTTCTGAACGGGGTCGCTCGAGCCCGCGTCGTTGGTGGCGGTCAGCCGGACCGTCGCAGTGCCGGCACTGCCGAAGGTTACTTGCGGGTTCTGGGCCATTGACTGCGTCGTCGAGGGTGTCGCTCCCGAGAAGGCCCAGAACCAGAAGTTGGGGGCACTGGAAGACTGATCGGTGAAGGTCACGGCCTGGCCCTGGTAGACGGGCTGCGGCGACCATGTGAAGTCCGCCACCGGCGGCGAGGCGCCCAGGATCTGGTGCACGTCGAGGATCGTCCAGGCGGCACGATAGACGTAGCTGTTGTGGACCACGGCCTCGACCGGAGCCACATTCGTGAACCCCGTCGCGTTCCCGGCGTAGTACCAGCCCCAGTACCCGAGGCCCGCCGGATTGTTCGGCGTCAGCTCCTGGGCCTTGCGAGGGTCGGTGACGTCCCAGAGGAACTCTCGTTGGTCCCCACCGGAGAAGCGGTCCAGGGAACCGACGTAGAGGTAGGCGCGACCCAGGTCGTAGCTGAGCGTCAGGTTTCCGACGGCATAGCCGTTCGAGGACAGGGTGGCGGCCGGAGTGGCGAGCGGATTGGCAGCGGCGCAGCTCGACGTGGCGATACAGCTCACGTCGTAGATCTGTGTGAGGTAGTCGCCATTGACCGGAACGCTGTCGATCGCGGCCAGGTAGTACCTGCTTCCGGTTTGCCAGAGCGAGACGGCACCGAAGCGCCCACCAGGGTTGCCGCTGAGAACGGGTTGCGGAAGCCGGGGATTGGCCACGTCCCAGACCTCGAGGCCCCCGCGCCCCATCGCCACTGCCAGGAAGTTCCCGGTGCCGGCAACGGCGTCGGCCGAAAGACCCGTAATCGGCACTTTGCCGACCCAGACGTTGCTGCAGCCGCCGCCCGAGTAGTCGCAGCGGCTGTACTGAGCCGCGGCGGTCAGGCTGAAGATGTTCACCCCGGCGCTTCGATTGGCCACGAACGCGTAGTCGGCGCCGCCGAGCCGCGCGGCCCAGACGCCGGCACCGTCGGTGCCGCCGTGCGCGGACTCGTAATCCTGGTAGTGAACTCGGGGCAACCTCTTGTCGGCGAAGTCCCAGATGACCGTGCCCTGGCCGGCGCCGGCCGTGACGCCGACATTGGGGTTGGCGTCCGGTACGTCGATATAATAAATGTAGAATTTCAGATCAGACTGGAAAAACTTCGGGAGCGCGTCGTTGACATACGCGTAGCCGACCTGGGCCGGAGCGGCGGGATCCGTCGTCAGGTCATGAACCATGACCCCTTTGCCGGTCGCCGTGTAGAGGTAATCGCCGGAGATGTCCGCCGCAAACCAGATCGGGGTGGTCGACCGCGGGATGAAGGAGCCATCGTAGACGGTGCTGTCGCCGAGGATCTTCCACGGGCGCATGGTCTGTGGGCTTCCCCAACGGTCCGAGGGAACAGGCGCGGCTGGCGTGCCCGCTGCGCTCGCGGGCAGGCCACCGAGGGCCGCCGCTCCGAAACCGAGCAGAAGCGGAATCACCGTAAATGCGCGAAAGACGATAGCTCGTTTTGACTGGTTCCGGTCAGCAGCAAACTTCATCACTTCAAACCTCCGATGGGCAGAGAGGCCCCACTCGATCCGCTGCATCGAACGGATCCGGCGGATCTGCCGAGCACGGGGAGATGGGCGTGTCACATGCGGGGTTTCCGAATAGCACCTCGAGGGATCGGCGTAGGCCGGATCCTGGGCCTGGATGCACCGCGGTGAGTGAGCCGCGTGGGATTCGGAAGCTCCACCGCCTACCGTCGTAGGCAGTGTTCGAGAAAGTCGAAACCATGTCCGTTTCTCCGTGAGCGAGGCGAACCAGATACGCGGTCTGTCGGCCCCTCCGTTCTACCTCCCGAGACCGGGAAGCAGGACCCAAGGGCCGAAAGTGGAGAGAGAAAAGGGGGGAGCGGGAAGACCCGCTCCCCCCTTCGGACTACAACAGCTTACGGAAGGGTGCCGGTCGTCGGAGCGCAAGCGCTGTCGAGCTCGACCGCATCGAGACCGATGCTGTAGAGACCCTCAGCACTGTAGATGGCGCTCACGTGGGCCTGAGCCGACAGCGGGTCGACTGCCCAGGTGTTCAGCACGAGGCTGTTGACCGGATCGTGGTTGAGGTTGAGGTACAGCCAGCCGAACTCCCAACCAATCGGAACCGGCAGGCTCGGGCCGTCGACGGCGACGCGCTGCGTCTCCTCCGGGAACGGCTGCGGGGAGTCCTGCTCCGGCACACCGGAGACCGGCGGGCCCTGGACCGTGACGGGGTTCTCTTCCTCGTCGAAGATCACGACCTGACGGCTCGCAAGGGGCTCCCAGGACGGGCCGCTACCGCAGGCGAAGGAAGTAACCTCGTCGACGGTGCTGTCCCGCCAGACCAGGAGGTCGGTACCACCGGTGAAGGCGCCACCGACGATGTGCCGGACGGCGTAGTTCGTCGCCAGCGGCTCGCGGTTGTCGTCGAACGGGCTGGCATCGTTCTGGGTGTACCGGCCGTAGAAGGTGTAGGAGTTGGCACCGCCGACGAAGCCGTCCTGGGCCTCGATGTGAGCCAACGTGTCGCCCTGGGCGAAGTTGTTGGCGATGTCGACGATGAACCAGTCACCCCACAGCTGGTTGTGGTTGCTGGCGGTGCCGGTGCCGTTCGGAGCGAAGTAACCCGGATCCGACGGGAACTCGAGGTTGCAGAAGTGGACGTCGTCCACCGTGATGTAGCCAACCAGGTTATCGGTCGGCGCGGAGGCACAGGTAAAGGTGGCCGGCGACGGGTTGCCCGTCAGCCATGCCTGGATGTGGTCCAGGAGGTTGCCCAGGACTCCAGCTTCGTACACCGGCGGGGTGCCCAGCGTGTTGCCGCAGTTGGCGAACGTGTCCAGCGGGTCCGTAGCAGCGATGGAGAAGCTGCCCTCCGGGCTCCAGCCCGGACCGGTCATCGGCAGGTTGCCGTCGCACAGCACGTCGCGCAGGTTCAGGGTCTGAACGTCGTAGCCGGTGAGATAGATGTCGAAGTCGAACACCGGGATCGACTTGTTGGTCCAGACCGTGACGTGGGCCACCGTCGGGGCGGCGGACGCGTTGTTCACGGAGAACAGGGTGGTGATCGCACCCGGGGCGCAGCTCTGCTCGAAGTAAGGCAGAAGCAGCGTAGCCGCCGGAGTGTCGTCACCCGCGCAAATCGCGGCGAAGGCTTGGCCACCAAGAGCCAGCAAACCCACGATCGCGATGCAGACAATCGCTTTCTTCATTGAGACAATCTCCTCGTTTTTCCTAGTACGTCTCTTTCCGTTTGGCCCGGCGATGCGCAGCACCGCACGGTGCTACGGAGCACTGGGCCATCTACCCGCTTACGAGATCTAGCATTCTCGTCGTTGCACTAAGAGACGATCACCTCCCGTTAAAAAGATTCGCTTCCCGCTGAGCGGCATCGAGGCCGAGCTTCATTGCTCGACCTCGCCGTCCGTATCATGTCAATCGATCGGCCGACTGCCCCGACCTCCCCAGCTAGCCACGCATCTTCCGATGATCCTCATCGCTGCATCGCTGCTTGCTGACGCGCACTGGCTCGGCTGGGCACGTTGCCCGATCCGAATATGCTCCCACACTATAGGTGGACGTCCTTCCTCTGTCAAGACCTGCAATTCAGCCCCTGGAACGCCCCGGTCCAAGGGTCGGCGTCTCGGGGCACAGAGGACCTCGCCCGGAAGCTTCCCGGCGGCCACCTCTGGAGCGGCCAATGAGCGTACCTCATCGGCGGGTGGATTTCCAGACTCGGAGGCTCCCTCCCCCTCGGCACTGCTCTCCGGCGGCCCCCACCAAGAGCTCGTCGGTGCCGTCGCCGTCCAGGTCGACCGCGTGGAGGCCATAGACCCGACAGCCCTCAGCGGGAACCGCAAGCTCCGGCGATGCTTCGGAGACGAAGCCACCGTGCCCGTCGCCCAGGAACAGGCTCAGCGTTCCGCCCGCCGTGCCGACGGCCACGTCCTGCGCACCGTCGCCGTCGAGATCTCCGGCGGCCACCGCCACGCCTCGGTCCCCCTCCGACGCCTCGGCGCCAGCGCCGAGGGCGACCCGCTCGAAGTGGAGCCCGTCGTCCGCCTTGCGTGTCAGCAGTACGTCATTCGCGTGCCACCACGAGTCGACCCGCCTGGCGGTCAGGGCGAGCACGAGGTCGTCCAGGCCGTCGCCGTCGAAGTCGGCAGTGTCGATTCCCCAGACGAACGCGCCCCGCCGCAGGCTGTCCGGAGCCACCGGCTCCGCTTCCCAACCGTCGCGCGCCAAGAAGATGAGCTCCCGGCGTGCAATGGCGTTCGTCCCCGCGACCAGGTCAGGGTGGCCGTCACCATCGACATCACCGACGGCCAACGAATCGCCGAAGAGCTCTTCCTCGATTCCCAAGCGCTGTCCCACGGTCCAGGTGCCGTCCCCCCGGTTGTCGTAGATGGCGATGCCAACAGGAGTCTCGACCTCCTCGCGCTCGGTCGCCTTGGGATGGCGAGGTCCTTCGGACAGTGCGATCAGGTCCAGGTCCCCGTCCCCGTCCCAGTCCGCCGTATCGATGGTCCGTGAGAGGAAGGTCTTTGTTCCGGCGCTTCCTGCCGGAACGATCTCGAGCCCGTCCGACCACCTCTCGAACACTCCGGGAGAGGTCTGGACCATCGCCATCAGCCCGCTCAGGTGAACCGCCACCACGAGATCTGGCGTTCCGTCTCCATTCAGATCGGGCGCCGCGACGTCGCCATAGTCGTACGGCGCCTTCGGGAAGGCCAGCCCCTTCCACTGCTGCCAGCCTCCGGCGCCGTCACCCAGGAACACGACGGGAGGGCCCGGGCCTCTCCGCGGCGGCCCATGCACGATGTCCAGGTGGCCGTCGCCGTTCATGTCCGCCACGACGAAGCCGTTGCGCCACTGGCCGGCCCGCGGCAACCCTGCGCCGAAGTCGTGCCACTCCAGGCGATTCACCTCCGGGAGCTCGACCCTGTACTCCGACTCGACGGCCGCGATCTCTTCGGGCGTCGGCTCGTCGTGCTCCATCGGGATGAGCGACACCTGGTAGGTCTTGGCCAAGAAGGCGTCGTCCGTTTCTCCCACAGTCTCGATGGTGATTCCGTAACGAACACGGACGTGGTTGCCGTCGACGCGCCGGAACTGTCCCTCGACCTTGGGCACCTCGCGAACGAAGTACCGTCGCCCTTCGTCGTCCACGAGCCACTCGTGGTCTGGCGGGCTCGGGAACTCGATCATGTCTCGTGTGGCGGGCTGGTCTTCGACTTCCGGCACGTCCTTCGCGGCTTGCGCTTCGGGACTGGAGAACAACTGGTTCACGGCCTCCTGGAGGCTCCGCGCCTGGGGCGCGTCCTCGGGCGTCTGCTCCTCGGAAGTCGTTGCGCTCGAACCCGCGTCGGCCCCTGCCTGGCCCGCTTCCGCCGCGGGCGACTCGGCGGGAGCCGCCGCCACCTCGGCCTCGGGCGCCGTTTTGGCAGATCCGTTCTCCGCGCACCCCGCGGCGAGCAGCACGCCGAGAGCACAGAGCGCCAGCGGCAGGACCCGGGCGACGGGCACACGGCCGGCTCTAGTACGAGTGGATACGGTCTTCATCAGGGTTCCTCCAGGTCGCGATCGGGTCGCGGTCGAATTGCGGTCGGGGCGCGGCGGTCATGCCGATTCGGTCGAGAGTTGCAAGAGGGGGGCCAGCGCCCGGGTCGATCAGACTTCGTCGACGAAGGCCGGCGCGAGGCGACGGAACACCCAGACTCCCACCAGGAGCAACACCCCCGAGCTCGCCAGCAACGCCACCAGCGGCAGGCCGAAGTCGAGCGCGCCGCCGAGGAACGCCTTGCGGTACAAACCCACGAGCGGCGTCAGCGGGTTGGCCTCGATCCATGGAGCCAGCCTCTCCGGCACCATCGCCAGAGGATAGACGATCGGGGTCAGGTAGAACCAGCCGGTCAACACCATCCCCAAGATCTGGGAGATGTCGCGGAAGAAGACCTGGGCCGCCGCCAGCAGCATGCCGAGGCCGAGGGTCAGCGCCACCTGGACGGGGAGCGCCACCAACAACCAGGGCAAGCTCTGCCAGGACAGCTCGCCGACGAACGCGAGGATCACCGAGAACACCGCCGCCGCGATCACCTCGTGGACGACCCCCCCCAGCACCACCGCGAGCACGAGGATCTCGGCCGGGAAGTGCAGCTTCTTCACCAGGGCGGCGTTGTCGGTGATCGCGGTCGAGGCCCGGAACAACCCCTCGTTGACCGCCGTCCACGGCAGCAGACCGCAGAAGAGGAAGATCCCGAAGTTCTGCGTCGGCACGCCGTACTGCTCCAGCTTCAGCCGGAGCACGCTCGAGAACACGAAGCTGAACAGCACCAGCAGCCAGAGCGGCTGGATGAACGACCAGACGAAGCTGAGCAGCGATCCGGCATAGCGGGCGCGGAAATCCCGCTTGACCAGCTCGGTGAGCAGGAAGAGATTGTGGCGACGGGGCGCGGTCGAAGTCTGTCCGGTAGTCACGGATGCCATGGCAGCGGACCATTATCTGGTACGCGGGGCACTCTTGGAACCCCAGGCCTCGACCGGGAGGACATCCGCTCCCTGGCTCGGGCCACCGGCGACCGGCCGGCCGGCTGCGCGCGGATTGACACCGGGGCCGGGGCGGATTATGCTGTTGCCCTATCGGCCGCCCATGCCAAATTGGCATGGGCGGCCCCCAAAGGCAACCAGCATGGCGACCCCGTCCAAGATCGATCAGGTCCGGCTCGTCGGATCGAAGATCCGGCAGCTCCGCAAAGAACATCAGTTGACCCAGACGGAGCTCTCCTCCCGGATCGGTATCCAGCAGAGCGACCTCTCCAGGATGGAGAAGGGCGAGTACCGGGTCAGCTTGGACAACCTCTTCAAGATCCTGGCCGAGTTCAAGATGTCGATCGGGGAGTTCTTCGACGAGATCGCCGAGGAGTCGATCAGCCCGCGCGACCTCCATGTGCTCCGAAACTTCAAGGATCTGGACGAGGAGTCGCGCCGCGAGGTCGAGGACTTCATCGCCTTCAAGCGGAAGCAACTGAAGCACCTTTGACCCGTCGCGAAGCGAAATAGGGTATGCTCGGGGCTAAGGACCTTACAATGCCTACGATGCCCATCATGTCGAGCGACTGCTCCCCGATCCAGTCTCCCGCCGCTCCCGTGCGGCGATTCGACGATCTCATCGAGCAAGGACGCCGCCACCTCCAGGCGGAGCGGCTCGACGACGCGCTTGCAGCGTACCAGGAAGCCGAGCGCGTCGCCGAGGAGAACGACGACCGCCGCGCGATGGACCTGGCGTTCGCCAACTCCTGCGCGGTCCAGATCTCCAAGGAGCGGACCTCGGGCCTGGCGCCCGAGGCCATGAACCGCCTCCGCGAGATCCTGATGGCCGGCGACGACGCCGTGAACTGCCGGCTCGCCGCGTACAACGTGGCCCGCGCCTACGAGTGCGCGAAGGACTACCGCAAGGGCCTGTTCTACGCCCGTGTCGCCCTCGATCGCTCTCGCTACCTGGGCTCCTCCGACTGGCTGGCCTCGGCCCTCAACCAGATCGGCAACTTCCTGCTCGCTGCCAGCCGGTTCGACGAAGCCTGCGCGCGGTACGAGGAGGCGCTCTCCGAGCTGCCGGAGGAGACCCTGTCGGTCCGCCGGGCGAAGATCTACGACAACCTGGGGTACGCCTACGTCGTCGTGGGCCGCATCCCCGAGGGCTTGTCTCTGCTCTACCGTAGCCTGCGGATGCTGCGCCACCTCGGCGCCCGCCGCGAGCAGATCTTCCCCCACCTCGATCTGGCGTACGCCCTTCTCGAGGCCGGCCGATTCGATCTCGCGAGCCGCCACGCCGAGCGCGCCCTGGTCCTCTCGGAAGAGGCGGAAGAGGCGGATTCGACCAAGAACGCCCTCTACCTCCTCGGAGAGGCCACTCACCAGGCGGGAAACGCCAGCGCCGCCGCGAAGCACTTCGAGCAGCTCTGCCAGCGGTTCTTCCCCGAGTCGCCGCACCTACCGGAGGTCCTCTTGAGCGTGGACGTCCGCAACCTCGTCAACCTGAAGGCATGACCATGGCACGTACGCCAGGCTCTCTCGTCCAGTACTCGGCCCTCTCCCTCCTCTGCGCGGCCCTTTGCTTCGCCTTGCCGGCCGCGGCGCAGAGCCCGGAGACCGCCGTCGGGGCGGAGGGAGAGGTGTACTCGATCCACCAAGGCGCCTACGGCGAGCTCTTCCCCGGAGTCGGTCTGGTCCCGGAGGAGAACTCGGTCCTGGCACTCGAGATCGCCCGGCAGACCGAGCCCTCCGAGCTGATCCTCGTACCCGGCACGGAGTCGGCCGACGAGGAGGACAGCGCGTCGCTGCTGTTCGAGGACGACACCGAGACCCTGTTCGTCCTCTGGCAGACGAAGAAGAACCTGATCCACTCCTGGCTCAATCTCTCCGGCTACAGCGAAGGCACCTGGACCGAGGTCGCCGAGATCACCGGCAACCCCTTCGGCTGGAAGAGCTCTCCTCAGCTCGAGATCAGCCGTGACAGCTTCCACACCGAGGAGCCCGACGGCACGCTGCGGACCTGGAAGCGGACCGTGGCCCATCTGATCTGGTGGGAGGAGTCGCTGGCGGGGCCCGAGGTCTTCTACTCTCCGGTCGTGCTGATCGACGGCTCGTACATCGGCTGGAACCCGGTCTACAAGCTGGAGGATCTGGTCGCCGCCACGGCGGGACCGGCACCGAGGGAGATCAACCTCCCGCTGGCCGAGGCCACGAAGGTCGAAGCCGGGAAGGACAGGCAGAGCGTCGTCGTCGGGTTCGTCCACAAGGGTACCGGCGAGGTGATCTCGCTCTCGATCGACACCATCCCGGGCGAGCTCTCCTACGTCGCGGACAAGATCCGCAACCAGATCATCGACGTCGGCAGAACGCTCTTCCCCGACCAGCCCAGCGCCCTGGCCGACAAGGTCCGGAACCAGATCATCGACGTCGGGCTCAGGTGCGGGATGCACCCCGCGATCGCGACCTATGCCGCCGACCAGGCGCAAGCGAGCGTCGCCGCCGCCTCTCCGCGGGTTCCGATCGAGAGCCTTGCGGACGACATCCGCAACCAGATCATCGACGTCGGGGCCCGGCTGCCGGAACGAGGCATCGGGCACGAGGCAGCCATCTCCAAGATCCAGGTGGTCGAGGTAGAGCGCCCGGCGACGGGCGGGTCGGCGGCGAACGGGTCCCCCACCAACCTCATTCGGGTCATCCGAGCGGCGACCCGGGCCACGCCCGAGACCGGCACGACCGAGAACCACCTCTACCTCTCCCCGTCCGGCGAGGACGCCCTGGTCGCCTGGAGCGAGGACGGCCAGATCTTCTATCGCGAGAGCCGCGGAGAGGGCTGGAGCACGGTGCGGAGGCTGGGTATCGGCGTCGGAGTCGATCAGGGACTGGCCTGGAAGATCCTCGAAACGCGCGCCCACGAGCGCGTGCCTCGCAACTAGTGGTCTGAGTCACGGATCCCTTGCCTTCCGTTGTGGCGCCGTGGGGTCGGATACCAGGCGCCGGGACGCAGGCGATGCCGTAGCATCGTTGAGGAGCGGCAACGCCGTAGACGGCCCCACGCCGCCGCAACCCGAAGGGCGCAGGGGGGTTGCGGGTGTCTCCGGTGTTGCTCGTCGTCGACGATGCTACGGCATCGCCTCCTCCTCGCGCCTTGGATTCACTCCGCAAGACCCCTGCGCGGAACGCAAGGGATTCGTGACTCAGACCACTAGCCCGAATACCTCACCCCTCTTCGATCTCGAGCCCCTGAGGCGTCGGCGGCGCGTCGAGCATCTGGGCTCCACCTTCGCGCAGGGCTTCGGCCACCGCGCCGCGCCGCGCCGCCGGAGCGAGCACGGCGATCGACCCACCCCCACCCGCGCCACACGCCTTGCAGCCCCAGGCGCCCACTGCCCGCGCCCGCTCGAACAGGTCCTCGATCCGCGGCGTAGAGACACCGTCGGCCAGGCGGCGCCGAAAGCTCCACTCCCGCGCCAGCTCGTGGCCGGCCGCCTCGAGGTCGCCGTCCCGGAGAGCGGACGCGGTCTTGGCCGCCGCCTCCGCGATGCCCGCGAACAGCTCCACCGACTCCGGATCGCCGTCCAGGCGCCGGCGGACCACCTGCCAGTTCTGTCCCGCGGAGAAGTGGCTCTGGCCGGTGTAGGCAACGACGAGGCTCCTACCCAGCTCGGCGAGGTCGACCGGCAGGCGTGAGACGTCCTCGCCCCCGGGCCGATAGGCGATCTCCAGCGCTCCTCCGAGGATGGCCGGGTAGTGATCCTGGACACCGGTCGGTAGCGCCATCAGGCGCGCCTCGAGGTCGCGCCCCAGAGCGGCGAGCCGCTCCGCTCCCGACCGGGCCCGCCCGAGGAGGGCTTCGACGCCGGCGAGAAGGGCGACGATCAGCGCCGAGCTCGCTCCGAGCCCACCTCCCCGAGGCGAGGCGCTGGCCAGGCGGACCTCGACCGGCGGCACGTCGAGCGCCTCGAACGCGGCCGCGACGAGCGCCGCCTCCACGTGCCGACCGAGGGCGGTGGACGTCGCGGCCTCGACGGTGTGGTCCCCCTGGACGACGCGGAAGTCGCCGGCGCTCCGACGGATCTCTACCGACACCGGCAAGTCGACGGCCACGTTGACCGTCCGGGCCCCCGGATGCAGGAGCCCGATGGGCCAGATGTCGAGGGTTCCCCCAGCGAGATCGACCCGGCACCGGGCGCGCGCCCTGATGGTCGGGCCGGATGGGTCAGCCACCGGCGACATTCGGCGTGACGTCAGGGGTGGTGGCTTCGGCGGCTTCGGCGCCATCGGCGGCTTGGCCGCCATGGACGGCCATCCCCGCCGCGGCGACCACGCCACCGGCGCCTCGATCGAGCTCCGGCAGCACGCCGCTTGCCAGGGCGTCCCGCAGGACGTCGCGCCGGGCCCGGAATGCCGCCAGAGCCGCCTCGTCCAGCGGGTCGGCCTTGACGTTGTCGATGCGGAGCGGATCGATCCACCGGCCGTGGAGCTGGACGCGGTAGTCCAGGTGGGGACCGGTAGCGAGACCGGTGGAGCCCACGTAGCCGATGACCTGCCCCTGGGAAACGCGGGCCCCTCTCCGGACTCCGTCGGCGATCCGCGAAAGGTGAAGGTAGCCGGTCAGGTAGCCCTTGGCATGCCGGAGCTTGATCGTCCGTCCTCCGCCGCCCGAGTCCCAGCCGGCGAAGGTCACCGTTCCGTTGGCGGTCGAGCGTACGGGGGTTCCGACCGGCGCGCCGTAGTCGACCCCGTAATGGGGGCGGTAGGACTTGAGCACCGGGTGGAACCGGCTGCGGCTGAAGCGTGAGGTGACCCGGCTGAACCGCAACGGCGAGCGGAGGAACATTTTCGCCAGGGGCCGGCCCTCGCCGTCGTAGTACCCCTCCTTCTCGGCGAATCGATAGGCTTCGAGCGTCCTGCCGCCACCTGCCCAGCTCTCGTACGAGAGCGCCAGGACGTCGCCGATCGAGGTCGAGCCGCCCTCGATCCGGATCTCTTCGTAGAGCACCCGGAAGCGGTCACCGCTCCGAAGATCGCGGTTGAAGTCCAGGTCCCACTGGAGCACGTCCGCCATCGCGTAGGCCAGACTGGCGGGAGCGCCGGAGCGGACGACCGCGCCGGTGAGCGAGTCTTCGAGCTCGCCTTCGACGTGCCGCAACAGCCGCGTCTCGGTGAACGGGTGCCACCGACTGGTCCAGGAATCGCCGTCCGCCTGATACGCCCGGACCCTGCCTTTCTCCGCCACGAGAAGCTCGAGCACGGCCGGCTTCGTGGCGGCCCGCTCCACGTACGCGCACAGCGCGTCGCCCGGGCGCAGCTTGCGCGGGTCGACATGCTCCGTCAGGGCACCGGCCGCGGCGTGGGCGTCGCGCACGGTGAGCCCCACCTCTTCGAGCAGCCCTTCCAGCGTCTGCCCACGCCGTACCGTCGCCCGGACCGGAACCAGCGGATCCGCCGGCACTACCACCGGGGTCTCGCCCGGGGCGACGAGGCGCTCGACCGCAGGGTGGTACACCCTGGTCGGAACCAGCGGGAACGGGGAATGACTGAAGGCTTCGAGACTGCTGGAGGTGGTGCCGAGAGCGACCGCGATGGCCAAGAGCCCGCAGGGGACAGCGATCCGCACCAGCCTCAGACGGTGGGCGCTCGCCGGGGACCGGCGTCTCACCATGGGGTCTTCATCCGATGGGGCATCCGAGCGAGCATCCGATGAGGCGTCCGAACGGCGGGACGGTCGGGCGGTCGCTGAGCTTTCTGAGCCACACGTGCGTCGAACGCCGCGAGCCTACCACAGGCCCCGCGGATCACAGGGCGCGTGCGGCGCCTACCGCAGGATCTCACCGATCACCGCGTCCGGGTTGTCCGGGAGCCGGCCCCGGTACGCCGTGGCGCCGTCACGCACGACGAGCAGGCCTGGCAGAGTGGTGATCGAGCTCTTCTTGGAGAAGGCGCCGTCCAGGTCGAGGTAGACCGGAACCGACAGCCGTTTGTCGGAGAGAAACTGCTGCACCGTGTCGCGGTCTTCCTGGAAGTTGACCGTCACGACCCTGGCGCTCTGGCCCCAGCGGCTCTGGATGGCGTTGACTCGGTCGACGATGTCGCGGCACTTGGGCGACCACGAGGCCCACACCACGAGGATCGTCGCCCCTTGGGCGAGGTTGGCGTCGGTGAGCTGGCCTCCCTGGAGACCGGGCAGGCGGACGTCCTGGGCGGCGAGGGGCAAGGATGCCAGGGCGAGGATCAGAAGCAGCGCGAGAGCGAGGGCGCGCCCTGGCCGAGGCGTCGAGAAGGCGCGAAGGATGCTCCGGAGGATGCGACTCTGACGACCCATGGTCTGGCTCCCCGTATGGGCGCCGGCCCCCAGGTGGCTCGAGGTCGCCAGGCGCCGAGATTCGCAGGCTATCTCTTCAGTGGCTCTTCAGTGGTACCGCTCGGCCGCTTTTCTGTGCGGCATGCTCGAGAGGATCCTCAACCGCAGGCCCTCGGGCGCCGAACGCCGTCCGCAGCATTGCCTGACGAGGAGCAAGAACCTGCGGGTGTAGTTGACGCGTCGGGAACAGTACGGGCAGACTTCGGTGTGATCCCGGAAGGGGTCGATCAGCTCTTCTTCCATCTCGTTGTCGACGAACAGGAAGAGCACTTCGTTGACCCGCTCGCAGTTCATTCGCTGCCTCCGCAGTCCTTGTCGAGTCTCTCCGTCTCGGAGCCTGTCTCCGTTCCGGGTTCGAGCTGGATCGGCGGGGCCACCCGTCCGGTCCGACCACTTCAACTGCGGTGCCCTGTCTGAAATTCCAGCGATTCGGCAAGGAGCCTGCGCTTCGAATGGAGGAGCATTCGCACCCCGCGCAGAGGTGGGAACGCCCGCTTCCCGAGGTCAGGTCCGCTTGCTGCGCATCTTCGCCGGCTCCTCCTGCTCGCCGATGTAGCCATGGTCCCGGGCGTAGTCGAGCATCACCTTCTCGAGCAGGCGGCGACCCCGGTAGAGCCGGCTCATCACCGTCCCGACCGGCACTTCGAGGATCTCGGCGATCTCCTTGTAGGAGAAGTTCTCCAGGTCGGCGAGGAGCACGACCATCCGGTAGTCAGGGGGCAGCTCGTCGATCGACCGCTGGATGTCCTCGTCGAGGACGTTCTCGAGCAGCTCCTCTTCCGGGTTCTTGATCTTCTTGCCGGCGTCTTCGCTGACCTGGGTCTCGAAGGACTCTTCGATGTCGGCGAAGTCGCTCTGGGGAGGGGCCTGTTGCTTCTTCCGGTAGTTGTTGATGAAGGTGTTCTTCATGATCTTGAAGAGCCAGGCCTTGAAGTTCGTGCCCTCCTCGAACTTGTCGTAGTACTTGTAGGCCTTGAGGTACGCCTCCTGTACGAGGTCCTCCGCATCCTCCGCGTTGCGCGTCATGCGGTAGGCCGTGTTGTACAGGGCGTCGACGAAGGGCATCGCTGCCGCTTCGAAGTCCCACCCCTTTTTGTGCTCTTCGGTCTGATGACTCATGCTCTACCCCCATGCTACCTCAACAGGCGCTCACTGAAGACTACGCACAAGCGGTGCCAACGGAATGCCCCCGGCACCCACACCGCGTCCGCGGCAGTGCCGGGGAGGAACGAGGCGGGGCTGCCGCTCGTCTCCGGATCTGTCCCGCACAGGGGACGTCTGGAGCCCTGGAAAGGGACGACTGCCTGTTCGAGGAGGGAGAACGCCCCGGCCCGGAGGGCGCGAACGCCTGTCCGGGCCGGAAACGGATCGGGTCCGCTCAGCGGATCTGGTAGACGAAAAAGGCGATCAGCAGGGCGTAGATCACCAGCGACTCGATGAGGGCGAGGCCGATGATCAACGTGGTCCGGATGTTGCCGGCCGCGCCAGGATTGCGCGCCATACCGGAAACTGCCGCCGAAGTGGCCTTGGCCTGGCCCAGGGCACCGCCGAACGCGGCGATTCCAATGGCGAAGGCGGCCGCGAGGGCACCCCACGCGACACCACCGGCCTCGGCCCCGCCCTCCGCCTGAGCGAAGCTCGGAGCCGCGACCAGCGCCAGCATGACCAGCATCAGGCTCACGGTCTTGAACTTGTTCATGGTGAGACTCTCCTTTTGCGCTGTATGGCGCATACCCGCCTTCTCTGCCTTCCCGGCCCCGATCAGTGTTCGGTGGCTTCGGCTCCAGCGAGATACACCATCGTTAACATGATGAAAATGAAGGTCTGCAGCATGGCCGCGAACAGGCCGAGGAGCATCACCGGGATCGGCAGAATGATCGGCGCGATCCCGAAGAACTCCGCGGACACCGCGTGCTCGCCGTAGATGTTCCCGAACAGACGGAGCCCCAGGGAGAGGGCCCGCGCCAGGTGGCTGATGATCTCGATCGGCAGGAACAGGACGAACATGGCGGCCACCGGCCCGAGGAACTGTTTGAAGTAGGACAGGCCGTGGCGCCGCAGACCGGAGTAGTTGTAGTAAAGGAACGCGGTGACGGAGAGCGCGAACGTGGTGTTCGGGCTCTGGGTCGGCGGCTGCAGGAAAAAGAACAGCCCCGACAGGTTGGCGAAGAGGATGAAGACGGTGAAGGCGCCGATGATCGGCAGGTAGCGCCGGCTCGCACCGTGGCCGACCACGTCCTCCAGCAGGCTCTCCAGGCCCTCGACCAAGAGCTCCAGCATCTGCTGGAGCTTCCCCGGGCGGTCGCGCTTCAGCCGAAAGCGCATCGGGATGAACAGCGCGGCGCACAGGACCATGATGAACAGCGACATGGCGACGTGCTCCGGCACCTCCGCCGGCATGACGAAGGAGCCCCAGTGGGCGCCCTCGAGGCCCGAGACGTGAAGGAACCAGTCCCAGACCGCGTTGACCGGCCCGTAGACGATGGAGCGGACGTGATGTTCCGCAGCTTCCGCCGCGTGGGCAGTCTCAGGAGATGCCATCGTGATCCCTTCCTCGGAGCGCGCGTACCAACTGCAGCAGACCTTCGGTCATCAAGGCTGCAGGTAGGGTGGAAAACCCCAGGATGAGGGCCGGGAAGAACCGCTGGCCGAGGTGAAACGCGCCGGCGACCAAGAGCGCTCCCAATAGACAAAGGCGTACCAGGACCGCCAGGCCCTGACGCCATCCGATCGTCCGGTGTTTCTGTTGAACCTCACCCTGGTTCGGGTCTGCGGGGCCCAAGGCGGTCACGATCCGCTGGAGCCCGCGGAACGCCACGATACTGACCGCGGACACCCCTGTCAAGACGAGCGCCCCCGTCGCCCGCCCGAACACCACGAAGAGGGTCGCGGCCAGGACCGTCCAGCCCACCGCGAGCCACTCGATCCGACGAAGCGCGGCCAGATCGGCGAGTCGTTCTTCGTCGCCGGCGGGCCCAGCGCCGGTCATCCGGGCTCGCTCCCGCCCCCGCCGCTCGAGCCGCTGCACGGTTTGCCAGAGGTTGTAGAAACCGGCGGCCGTGCCGAGGAGCACTCCGACCGCGGCACCGACCGTCGGCCCTCCCAGCCAGTCGCCGACCCACCGCCCGACGAGGAACCCCAACACCAGGGCGACCGGAAACACGAAGCCCACCACCGAGTACTCTCCCAGCGTGCCCATTCCCGAAGCCCAACCGCTCTGCTCCGGCCCCTGGTCCGGCTCCCGGTCCCGCCCCTGGCGCGGCCCGCGCTCGGGCCCCTCTGACGTCTCGCTCACGAGGAGATTGTACCCGCGTGGCGGGGAAAGCCGCCGCACGGGCGTGCTACGCTCCGTCCTCGTGGCCGACACCCCCGCGACCCCGACCACCGAGCGCCTCCGCGAGCTCATCCACCGGATGATCGACCGTCCGGTGGTGGTCGTGGCGGACCTGGTGGTCGACCGCTTCATCACCGGCACCCCGAAACGCATCAGCCGCGAGGCTCCTGTCCTCATCCTGCGCTACGACGAGGAGCGGATCGCTCCCGGTGGCGGCGCCAACGCCATCGCCAACATCGCCGCCCTCGGCGGCCGTCCCCTGCCGCTGGGCATCGTCGGCGACGATCCGAGCGGCCAGGACCTGCTCGAGGAGCTCGCGCACCGGGGCATCCCGACCGAGGGCATCCGCGTCCGCGCCGGGTACCACACGCCGACCAAGACCCGCATCCTCGGCGGCGCCAAGGGCACGATCAAGCAGCAGATCGTGCGCTACGACATCGAGGAAGCCCTCGCTCTCGACGACGGCGACCGCGCCCACTTCCGGACCACCCTCGGAGGCTGGCCCGCGGCGCGGGTGGCCGTCCTCTCCGACTATGGCTACGGCGTCGTCGAGCCCCGCACGGTCTCGGACCTGCGCGGGGCCCTCGGCGACGACCCGGAGAGCACCATCCTCCTCGACAGCCGCTACCGCCTCGGCCAGCTCCCGGGCGTCGACGCGGCGACACCCAACGAGGAGGAGGCGGAGGCCCTGTACGGCGAAGAGCTCGAACGCGCCCCGGGAACGACGGTGCCCGGCCCCGCCGGCTCGCTCGAGCGCATCCACCGGATCGGCTCCGAGCTCCGCCAGCGGCTCGGAACGCGCTACCTGCTGATCACCCGGGGCAGTCGCGGCATGGTGTTGGTCCTCGCCGACCGCTCCGCCCACATGCCGGTCCACGGCACCGCCCAGGTGGCCGACGTGACCGGCGCGGGCGACACGGTGATCGGCACCTTCTCCCTGGCGCTCGCGGCCGGCGCGACGCCGGTCGAGGCGGCGGCGCTCGCCAACTACGCCGGGGGCGTCGTGGTCATGAAGATGGGAACCGCCGCCGTCTCGCCGGAGGAGCTGGACGCGGCGGTCCGCTCGGACGAGACCCCCCTCGAGGAGCTCCGATGGGTCGAGTCGTGACGCTCTCCGAGCTCGAGGCTGCCCTCGCCGCACTGCGCTCGGAGGGCAAGAGGATCGCGTTCGCCAACGGCCACTTCGACCTGCTCCACGTGGGGCATCTCCGATATCTCCGGGCCGCCGCGGCCGAAGGGGACGCCCTCGTCGTCGCGCTCAACGACGACGCGTCTGTGGCGCGGCTCAAGGGACCGGGCCGACCGATCGTCCCCGCCGCCGAACGAGCGGAGCTTCTGGCCGCCCTCGAGCCGGTGGATTTCGTCACCGTGTTCGCGGGCGATTCGCCGGCCCCGCTGCTCGAGCGCCTGCGCCCGGACGTCCACTGCAAGGGAACCGACTACGGCTCGCCCGAGCGGGTGCCGGAGTACGAGACTGTGCGCGCCTACGGCGGCGAGACGAGGTTGGTCGGCGACCCGAAGGACCACGCCACCAGCGACCTCATCTCCAAGGTCAAGGAGCTTCCCGACTGACCCGGCCCGGGACAATGCGCATCCTCGTCGTCCGCACGTCCGCCCTCGGCGACGTCGTCCACTGCCTGCCGGCCGTCGCCGCGCTCGCCCGCCACTTCCCCGACGCGCGGATCGGCTGGGTGGTCGAGGCGGTCTTCGCGCCGCTCCTCGAGCACCATCCCGACATCGACGAGCTGATCCCGGCCCGGCTCAAGCCCTGGCGCCGGCGCCCCGCCGCCCGCTCCACCTGGCGAGAGGTGGCCGCCTTCGTCCGCCGTCTCCGCGCCTTCCGTGCGGACGTGGCGCTCGACTTGATGGGCAACCACAAGGGGGGAATCCTCGGCGCTCTGTCCGGCGCCCGCCGGAGGATCGGCCTCGCACGGACCGACCGGCGCGAGCCGTCGAGCGTGCTCTGGGACACCGAGACCGCGCGGGCACAGGGGACCCACGCCGTCGACCGCGCGCTCTCGGTGCTCGCGCCCCTCGGCATCCCATACGACCCGGAGCAGGCCGCGGCGGACCTGGGGGGCCAGCACCTCTTCCCGGACGCCGCGCCGGCCCGCCGCGAGGACGACGGGGCCACCTGCCTGATCCACCCGGGGGCGGCCTGGGGCAATAAGGTCTACCCCGCCGATCGGTGGGCGGCCGTCGCCCGGGGGCTTCGCGATGCCACCGGCCTGACGCCGCTGGTCGCGCTCTCCCCGAGCCCCGAGGAGCGCGCCATGGCGGAGCGGGTCGTCGAGCTGGCTGACGGAGCCGCGCGCACGGTGGAGGCGTCCGACCTCCGCAGCCTCGCCGCGCTCTCCAGGCAGGCGCTCCTCGTCCTGGGGGGAGACACCGGTCCCACTCACCTGGCCCACGCCCTCGGCACGCCGGTGCTCTGCCTCATGGGCCCCACCGACCCCACGCGCCACGGACCCTACGCCCACCCGGAGCGGACCCTGGCCCGCCGCCTCCCCTGCTCGTACTGCTACCAGCGCCTCGACGCCCCGAAAGCCTGCCTCCTGGCGCTCCGTCCGGGGGACGTGGTGGAGAGGGCCTCGGCGATCCTGCTAGACTCCCCCCCTGCGAACTCAGCGGGGGTCGCGGCCCCCGGTCATGACGGGCAGTCGCCGACTTCGCGCGCAGACGGACATCGGCAGGCCCAATCGGATTCTTGAATTCAACTAAGTCGATGCCTCCTCAGAAGCGTTTCGGTGAGTTCCTGGTCAAGTCCGGGAAGATCAGTCAAGAACAGCTCCACGAAGCCCTGCGCCTGCAGCAGGAAGAGGGCGGGCGGCTGGGAAGCAATCTGGTCAAGCTCGGGCACATTGCGGAGCAGGAGCTGACGGAGCTCCTCTCCCGACACTTCGGCGTTCCCTCGGTCGACCTGGCCGGTGTCGAGATCGACGAGGGAATCCTCAAGATCATCCCGGGCGACATCGCCCGCAAGTACACCATCCTGCCGGTGTCCAAGGCCGGAGCCACGGTGACCTTGGCGATGATCGACCCGACCAACGTCTTCGCCATGGACGACGTCAAGTTCATGACGGGGTACCGGGTCGAGCCGGTGGTGGCCTCCGAGGCCCAGATCCGCATCGCCATCGACCAGCACTACGGGTCGACCCACGCCCTCGAGCTCAAGAAGGTGATGGAGGAGGTCACCGAGGACGCCGAGACCGACCTCGAGGTCCTCGAGGAGGAGCAGGACCTCGACCTCGACACGCTCGAGGAGGAGTCGGAGACCGCGCCGGTCGTCAAGCTGGTCAACATCATCCTCACCGACGCCATCAAGCGGGGCGCCTCCGACATCCACATCGAGCCCTACGAGAAGGACTTCCGCGTCCGCTACCGGATCGACGGCGTGCTCTACGAGATGATGCACCCGCCGCTCAAGCTCAAGGAGGCGATCCTCAGCCGCGTCAAGATCATGGCGCGCCTCGACATCGCCGAGAAGCGCTTGCCGCAGGACGGGCGCATCAAGATCAAGACCCGGATCTCGGGGAAGGTCAAGGACCTGGACTTCCGGGTCTCGGTGCTGCCGACGATCTTCGGCGAGAAGATCGTGCTCCGGCTGCTCGACAAAGACAAGCTGATGCTCGACATGACGAAGCTCGGCTTCGAGGCCGAGTCCCTTCGGAAGTTCGAGGCAGCCATCCTCAAGCCCTACGGCATGGTGCTGGTTACCGGCCCCACGGGATCCGGCAAGACGAACACCCTCTACTCGTCGCTTCAGCGGCTGAACACCCCGGAGGTCAACATCATGACCGCCGAGGACCCGGTGGAGTTCAACCTGGAGGGCATCAACCAGGTCCAGATGCGCGAACGCATCGGCCTGAACTTCGCCTCGACGCTCCGTTCCTTCCTGCGGCAGGACCCCAACATCGTGCTCGTCGGCGAGATCCGGGACTTCGAAACCGCCGAGGTGGCGATCAAAGCGGCGATGACCGGCCACCTCGTGCTCTCGACCCTCCACACCAACGACGCCCCGTCGACCATCAACCGGCTCATGAACATGGGCATCGAGCCGTTCCTGGTGGCGACCTCGGTGCACCTGATCGTCGCCCAGCGGCTGGTCCGGCGCATCTGCAGCTTCTGCAAGGAGCCGTTCGAGGCGCCGCCCCAGGCGCTGATGGACATCGGCTTCTCCGAGCAGGAAGCCAAGACGACGAAGCTCTTCCGCGGACGGGGCTGCGAGCGGTGCAGTAACACCGGTTACAAAGGCCGGATCGCCCTCTACGAGGTGATGGAGGTCGGCGACTCCGTGCGGGAGCTGATCCTTTCCGGCGCGTCGGCGGTGGAGCTGCGGCAGGCGGCGCTCGACAGCGGGATGATCAGCCTGCGGGGGAGCGGGCAGCAGAAGATCCGGGATGGGGTGACGAGTGTTGAGGAGGTTCTTCGCGAGACCGTCGCCTGAGGGTGCGGAGGGGGCCATCTCGCGGCGTCCTCGCTCCTCGCTCCCTGCGGCGTACGGACGTACGCCTCAGTCCCTCGCCGCTTGCGGTGCCACGATCTGACCCCCTCCACACCCTCAGGACTCGCCGGTAGGGCACCGACGGCTGGCACCGGCTCTCGTGTCCGCCGGTTACCCCGGCTCTCCCTGAAGCGGCCGGTCTCTGCGCCGGCCGGAGTGCGAGCAAAGCGAGCGACCATACCCGGTCTCCGCGCCGGCCGAAGTGCGAGCGCAGCGAGCGACCTCACCGCCCTCCGCGGCGGCCGGCTGGCGCCGCCCCGGAGGCGCTGCCTCAGCGTCTCGAGTCCCAGAGTGTCTCTGGGGCTCCTGCCTGGGCGTTTTCCCAGCGGGCGAGGACGAAGAGGAGGTCTGAGAGGCGGTTGAGGTAGGTGATCGCGTGCTCCGGGAGGCGGCCCTGGCGGCCGGGCTCTCTGCCGAGGGTCACCACGCGGCGCTCGGCACGGCGGCAGACGCAGCGCGCCAGGTGGAGCTGGGCGCCGGCGGGGCTGCCGCCCGGGAGGATGAAGTTGGCGAGCGGCTCGAGCTCGGCGTTGAGCGCGTCGATCCACTCTTCGAGCGCCGTCACGTGCCGCGCCTGGACGGCCGGGCCGGGCAGGTGTCCGGCGTCGTCGGGCAGGAAGGCGAGGGAGGAGCCGAGATGAAACAGGTCGTTCTGGACCGTTCCCAGAATCTCCCGCACCCGCTCGTGGCCTCCGGACGCCAGGGCGACGCCGATTTGGGAGCTCAGCTCGTCGATGGTGCCGTAGGCCTCGATCCGGGGGCTGTCCTTCGGGGACGTCTCGCCGCCCGCGAGGCGCGTCTCCCCCCGGTCACCCTGCTTGGTGTAGACCCTGGTGATGCGCGGCATGAACCGGGAGGATAGCAGGGCTCCTCCGTCCGCGCCCGCCGTGGCGCCCGGCCACCCGATTCGGCGGCGTACAATCGGGGCATGAGCCAGGAACGAACCATCTTCGACAGGATTCTCGCCGGCGAGATCCCGTGCCACCGCGTCTACGAGGACGAGCACGTTCTCGCTTTCCTCGACATCGGCCCGCTCTCGGAGGGCCACACGCTGGTCATCCCGAAGGAGCGCAAGGCCTTCCTGCACGAGCTCTCGGACGAGGCCGCGGCGGCCCTCGGCCGGGTTCTGCCGCGCCTGGCCCGGGCGGTCGTCCGCGCCACCGGTGCCGAGGCCTACAACGTGCTGCAGAACAACGGCCCGGAGGCCCACCAGGCGGTGATGCACGTGCACTTCCACATCATCCCCAAGCTCTGCGGCCGGGGACTGTCGATCGGCTGGACCCCGGGGCAGCTCACGGACGACAAGGCGGCCGAGCTCAAGGCCAAGATCGCCGAAGAGCTGGAGGCCTGAGCGTGCGCGCATGGGCCGTCGAAGGGGGCTTCGGCCTCGACCATCTGCAACTCGTCGAGCGGCCCGACCCGAAGCCGGAGCACCTGGCGCCCGGCCAGGCGCTGCTCCGCATCCGGGCGGTGTCCCTCAACTTCCGGGACCTGATGATGGTCCAGGGGCTCTACAACCCGCGACAGCCTTTACCGCTGGTGCCCTGCTCCGATGGCGCGGGCGAGGTGGTGGCGGTGGGCGAGGGGGTCCGCACCGTGCGGCCGGGCGACCGGGTGGCGACGATCTTCGCCCAGGGCTGGCTGGCCGGCGCGCAGCGGCCGGAGTACGTCACCACCACGCTGGGCGGCCCCCTGGACGGCACGCTTCGGGATCTCATGGTCGTTCCCGCCGCCGCCCTCGTGCCGGTGCCCGCCCACCTGTCCGACACGGAAGCGGCGACCCTCCCCTGCGCCGGCGTGACCGCGTGGCACGCGCTGACCGGCTCACCGGGGGCGAGCCGCGTCACGGCCGGCGACACCGTGCTCGTCCTGGGAACCGGCGGTGTCTCGATCTTCGGGCTCCAGCTCGCCCAGCTCCTCGGCGCCCGCGTGATCGTGACCTCCTCCAGCGACGAGAAGCTCGACCGGGCGCGCGGTCTCGGCGCCTGGCAGACGGTCAACTACGCGCGGGAGCCCGAGTGGGGCAAGCGGGTCAAGGAGCTCACCGGCGGGCGCGGCGTCGACCACGTGATCGAGGTCGGCGGTGCCGGCACGCTCTCCCGCTCGCTCCAGGCGGTCCGGCCGGCGGGCGAGATCTCCCTTATCGGCGTGCTGTCGGGGACCGTCCGGGATCTCGACATCATCCCGATCCTCATGCGGGGCGTGCGGATCCAGGGGGTGCTGGTGGGGAGCCGCGAGCACTTCGAGGCGATGAACCGGGCGATCGAGGCCCACGAGCTGCGCCCCGTGGTCGATCGGGTCTTCCCCTTCGAAGAGGTGCGGGAGGCCTTCGGGCACCTCGCGTCCGGCAGCCATTTCGGCAAGGTCTCGATCCAGGTCTCTTGATCGGGGCCGGACCGCCACCGGCCATCAGACGGCGTGCCGCGGGCGAAGTCGGAGAGCTCCTGGGACAGGTGTCCCGTTTGACCAGGGTCCGGGCACCGGAGTAGGTGAACCCGGGAAAGGATCTACCCCGGTCGATCGCGGCGCTCGCCGCCGCTCGACTCGGGACGCCGGGGCGGGAAGGGCTGTCATGGGCCCTGGGGGGAGCCGGGCTGGCTCGGCTCCCTCCAGGGAACCCAGAACAGCCCGGTCGGTTGCCCGGCCCGGTCGGCGGATCGGGGTGGGGTTGCGCCCACCGCCCTACGGGAGTCGGCTCTCCGCGTGGCGCCGCACCATCGCCACCATCCCCGTCAAGCCCATCGACTTGCCCATCGACAGCTCGCGCCCGAAGATTCGGTAGACGATGTCGTCCGGAACAGATGCGATCTGCCCCGGGGGCAGGCCCGACAGGGTCTGATCGAGGAGCGCCGCCAGCGCCTTGGCGGAGACCCCCTGGGGATTCTCGACCGCGAAGTGAAGGCCGAGGGTACCGTCGGGCCGATCCACGGCCCAGACATAGGCTTCGGATTCGCAGCCGGAGACGCGGGCCTCCTCCGGGTAGGGCCGCGTGGCGACCTCCGGGGAGACCTCGCGGAACTGATCGGCAAGGGAGATCAGGACTTCGATCCGGTCTGCCCGGTCGGTGACGAGGTCGAGGAGGGCAAGCTTGTCTTCGAGCGGTGGAGCGAGAGGGGACATGGCGCGGTCTCGGCGTCGCGGGCTCAGCGCTCGATCGGTACGTTCACCAGGTTGCCCCACTCGGTCCAGCTCCCGTCGTAGTTGCGCACGCGGGGGTAGCCGAGCAGGTAGGTGAGCACGAACCAGGTGTGGGAGCTTCGCTCGCCGATCCGGCAGTAGACGACGACGTCGTCCTCCTCCGAGAGCCCGGCCTCGCCCTCGTAGATGCGGCGGAGAGTGTCGGCATCGTGCAGGGTACCGTCCTGCTGGTTGATCGCTCGCGCCCAAGGAATGTTGACGGCGCCCGGGATGTGCCCGCCCCGCAGGGCACCCTCGTTCGGGTAGTCGGGCATGTGCAGGCGCTCGCCGGAGAACTCCTCCGGGCTCCGGACGTCGATCAGCGCCCGCTCGGCCCCCACGTGGGCCAGCACCTGGTCGCGGAAGGCCCGGATCGTTTCGTCGTCTCGCTCCGGCGCCCGGTACTCGGTGGGCGCCACGCTCGGGACCTCCCGGCTCAGCTCCCGGTCCTCGTTCTTCCACTTGAGCCGCCCACCATCCATGATCTTGACCCGCTCGTGGCCGAAGAGCTCGAACACCCAGAAGGCGTATGCGGCCCACCAGTTGTTCTTGTCGCCGTAGAAGACGACGGTGGTCTCCGGCGTAACGCCGATCCGCCCCATCAGCTCCTCGAAGCCCTTCCTGTCCAGGTAGTCTCTTCGAATCTGGTCGTTGAGGTCCCGCGTCCAGTCCACCTCGACGGCACCGGGAACGTGCCCGGTCGAATAGAGCAACGGGTCCTCGTTCGACTCGACGAGGCGGAGCGCCGGATCCTGAAGGTGCTCGGCGACCCACTCGGTCGAGACGAGCACATCGGAACGCGCGTACCCACGGTCTTCGATGGCGGTCATGAACCCCTCTCCTCTGTCTTCGGTGTCTTGCCTCGGTGTCTTCGCGGTCGAGCATCCGGCGGCGTCCCCGCCACGCTGCCCACCGATGGTATCAGCGGCGTCAGGGCGACCAGGGCCGCCTCTGATATCGTCCTGTGCCGGTATGCGCTTTGTCGACAACCGCCGTCCGAGACCCTCTGACTGCCAGCCAAGACCACGCCTCCGCCTGGTCCGGGAGGCGGTCCTCCTCTGTTGCGCCCTGATGCTCCTGCTCGGCGGCATCCCGCCGAAGCCGGCGAACGCGGCGCGACGGGGACCGCGCTTCCCGAACATCCTGCTCATCAGCGTCGACACGCTACGGACTGATCGGCTGTCGTCCTACGGCTACTCCCGCCAGACGACGCCCGAGATCGACGCCCTGCTCGCCCGAGGCGTCCGGTTCACCCAGGCGAGGACGGTCGAGCCGCTCACGAGCCCGGCCCTCTCCTCGATGCTGACGTCGCGCTTCCCCCACGAGCACGGCTCGACCCGCAACGGCCTGCGCGTACGCCCCGGGCTCGACTCGCTGCCGAAGGAGCTCGCCGGCCGCGGATATCGGACCGCCGGGTTCATCGGCAACTGGACCCTGCGCAACGAGCTGTCCGGCCTCGGCGAGCATTTCGAGACCTACACCGAGGTGTTCAGCCGGAAGCGGTGGCTCGGCCTGTTCAACGACGAGGCCAACGGCGAGGATCTGACCACCGACACCCTGGACTGGATCCGGGAGGCCGACGACGGGGCGGAGCGTAACCCCTGGTTCGTCTGGATCCATTACGTCGAGCCCCATGCGCCCTATCGCTATTGGAAAGAGGTCGGCGACCGGCTGGGGATCAACGCCGAGCGCGGCGTGACGAAGAGCGATCGCTACGACACGGAGGTCGGCTTCGTGGACCGCGCCGTCGGGCACCTCCTGCGGGGCGTCTTCGAGGAGTACCGGCCGGAGGAGGTCCTCGTCGTCTTCGCCTCCGATCACGGAGAGAGCCTGGGCGAGCACGGCTATTGGGGGCATGGCCGTCACCTCTACGCCAACGGCGTGCACGTTCCAATGGGTATCGTCTGGCCCGGACGGATTCCGGCTCGGACCATCTCGGAACCGGCGCTGAACATCGACCTGGCGCCGACGGTGATGTCGCTCCTCGGCCTCCCCGCGGTGGCCGGGTTCCGCGGCTTCGACTGGACGCCCGTGTTCCAGGGCGCACCCGCGCCCGCCGACCGCGACACCTTCTTCCAGGCCCACAAGGGCGCAGTCCAGACCGACCACTCTTCGGCGGACGCCCGCCGCGCCGGGCTGCTCGAGGTTGCTCGTATCGATGGCGACCGCAAGGAGCTGCTCGACCTTCGAAACGGGAGCTTCCGCATCTACGACCTGAAGAGCGACCCGCTTGAGCTCCACCCCAGGACCGGACCGGACCTCAAACCCTCCGACCAGCTTCGGACCTGGCTCGGGGTGGTGCGCGCCGGCCTGGAGGCTGCGTCCGATTTGCCGGTTCCGGAGCTGGATGCCGAGGCTCGGGAGCGGTTGAAGGCGCTCGGCTACATCGAGTGACACATCGCGACCTCAGTGGCGCCGATCGGGCGGCTCACCGGGAGGGTGGCGCTCCCTGGGCGCTGGTGCGGCGGCCTCCCGAGGCGCCTCCCGGCTCCAGCCGCTCCGCCGCTTCGGCGCCCGCCGCGTGGTGGCTCTTCGAGAATCCGTTCGAGGTACTTGACGCACCGGACCCGGACGGAGTGCCGACGCTCCTCGCCCAGGTCGAGGAGGCGGCTGCGAGGGGACTCTGGTCGGTCGGCTTCGTCGGCTACGAGGCCGCGCCAGCCTTCGACGGGGCGTTCCGCACCCATCCGCTGCCGCGGGACGTCCCCGCCGCATGGTTCGCCCTGTACGGTCCACCGCGGGAGCTGGCCGTCCTGCCCACCTCGCCCGGCATCGAGCACCCGCTCGTCCGGGATCTGGCGCCGTCGGTCGGCGAGGAGGAGTACCTGGCAGCGGTCGAAGAGGTCCGCCGGTGGATCGCCGCGGGCGAGACCTACCAGGCGAACCTCACCTATCGCCTCCGCGGCCGTCTGGCCCCCGGTCCCGGGACGCCGCTCGCGCTCTTCCACCGGCTGGTGGGAGACCGCCCTCCGGCCTATGCCACGTACCTGGAGCTCGGCGCGAGGCCCGGGCCGGACCGGCAGGGCGGGTTCGGCTCCGCCGTCTGCTCCGCGTCGCCGGAGCTCTTCTTCGAGCGCGCGGGAGAGCGCATCGTCTGCAGGCCGATGAAGGGAACGGCCCCCCGGGGCCGCACGGTGTCCGAGGACCTGGCCGCCGCGGTCACCCTCGAGAGCTCCACCAAGGAGCGGGCCGAGAACCTGATGATCGTCGACATGGTCCGCAACGACCTGGGCCGCATCGCCCGTCCGGGAAGCGTCGCGGTGACGGAGCTTTTCCAGGTCGAGCGCTACCCGACGCTCTTCCAGATGACCTCGAAGGTCGAAGCCGGGACCACCGCCGGTCTGGCGGAGATCTTCGGCGCCCTCTTCCCGTGCGCGTCCATCACCGGCGCGCCGAAGGTTCGGACGATGGAGCTCCTGGCCGACCTGGAAAGCTGCCCCCGCGGCGTCTATACCGGCGCCATCGGCTACGTCGCACCCGGCGGCCGGGCACGGTTCTCGGTCGCCATCCGGACCGCGTGGATCACCGAGGCCGCCCCGCCGGGTACGGAGGCGGGCGCCCGGGTCGAGTACGGGACGGGCGGCGGCGTGGTCTGGGACTCGGTGCCCCGGCGGGAGCTCGCCGAGACCCGGACCAAGGCCCTCGTGCTCACCCGCGCGCTCGGTGCTCAGGAAGCCGTTCCGCGGCTGCTCGAAACCCTCCTCTGGCGGCCGGGAAAAGGGTACTTCCTGTACGCACGGCATCTGGCCCGGCTGACGGAGTCGGCCTCGTACTTCGACTTCGCGATCGACGCCGACGACGTTGCCCTGCGCCTCGAGGCGGCCGAGCGCGAGCTCCTCGCGGCGGGCTCCGGACCGGCCCGCGTGCGGCTGCTCCTCGACCGGTACGGTAGCGTCGAGATCCTGTCCGAGCCCTTCGAGCCGTCGCAACGCCCCTGGCAGCTCGCCCTCGCGACCGTGCCGGTGGACGAGAGGAACCCCTTCCTCTTCCACAAAACTACGCGGCGGACGGTGTACGAACGGGCCCGAAGCGGCGCGCCGGAGGCCGACGACGTGCTCCTCTGGAACCGGTCCGGCGAGCTCACGGAGTCGACCTTCGCCAACCTGGTCCTCGAGCTCGACGGTGCGCTGGTGACTCCGAATGCCCGCTGCGGCCTCCTGCCGGGCACCCTGCGGGCCGAGCTCCTCGAACAGGGCACGGTCAGCGAGGAACGGCTGGTGGTCGAAGACCTCCTCCGGGCGGACAGGATTTGGCTGGTCAACTCATTGCGCGGCTGGATCCCGGCCTCGCTCCTCGACCGTGAGGCTGTAGAATCCCGAGCGGCTGGTGGGCTACCGACCGAGGGAGCGCGCCGGCACGCCGTCCGGGCTCCGAGCCGGCCCGCAGCCCGCCTCCCCTTCGACCGACCGAGGTGATCCCGTGGTGATGCGATGACGCAATCGAGTCGCTTTTCCCGCTACGCCTGGACGACGCTAGCGTACACCGGCCTGGTCGCAGTCTGGGGTGCTGCCGTGCGAGCCACCGGCTCCGGTGCCGGGTGCGGGAACCACTGGCCCCTGTGCAACGGCGAGGTGGTGCCGCGGTCACCGACCCTCGAGACCTTGATCGAGCTCAGCCACCGCGTGACGAGCGGCCTGGTCGGCGTGCTCGCCTTGGTCCTGGTGGTGTGGGCGGTCCGGCGGTTCGGCCTCCGACACCGGGTCAGCGGTGCGGCGCTCGCGAGCCTGGCGCTGACCATCATCGAGGGACTCCTCGGCCGCGCCCTTGTGCGCTTCGACCTCGTGGTCGACAACGCGTCCGGCGCACGGGGCTTCGTGGTCGGCGCCCACCTGGTGAACACGCTGCTCCTGCTCGGCGCGTTCACGCTGACCGCGGCATGGGCCACCGGGGAACGGCACGAGAGCCCCTTCGGCCCGTTCTATCTCAAAGGCCAGGGCGCCACCTCCTGGCTCCTCGGAACCGGGCTCGTGGCGTTGTGCCTGCTCGGGGCAAGCGGTGCGGTGACGGCGCTCGGGGACACCCTCTACCCGGTCTCGGAGATGACCACCGAAGCGCTCGCCCATCTGCCGCCGGCGGGCGCCGTGCTGGTGCGCCTCCGTGTGCTCCACCCGTTCCTCTCGGTGGCGGTGGGTATCTACCTCATCGTGACCGCCGCGCTGGTCCGGCTGTTCCGCCCCCACCCGAGCATGGCACGGCTCGGGTTGAATCTCGCCGTCCTGTTCACCATCCAGCTCGGCGTGGGCATGCTCAACATCGCGCTCGCGGCACCGGTCTGGCTCCAGCTCGTGCACCTGGCGCTGGCCTATTGCGTTTGGGTGAGCTGGGTCCTTCTCACCGCCGCGGGGCTGTCCTCCAGGGCTCCCCGGGCGGCACTGACGGACGTGGTGCCCGCGAGCGAGACACCGGAACCGTAGACCGGGGCGCCGACACCTCCTGGCAGCCACCGGCCGTGGCCTCCGCCGGCGCTCGGACGGACCCACCCCGCGCCGCGCGCCCGGCACGGGACCGGAAGCCGTCTCCCGTCGGTCAGTGCGTCATGTAGAGGTAGACATCGACCTCCGCCGAGCGGTCGGTCTCGTTGAAGAGGAGCACCCGGTAGCGCGGGAACGCGACCGACTCGCGGACGGAGGGGCTGGCGAAGTAGCCGCGGTCCTGCCGGAGCGCCGTGGCCTGGACCTCGAGGGCGAACTGGAGCTGGCCGGCCTCGAGGAAGGTCCGGGCGATCGGCTCCTGATCCGGCACGAGGATCGCGCCGACGGCGCCATCGCGCCCCAGCTTCCCTTGGCTCTCACCGCGCAGGGAGAGCACCGCGTGGGTGAAGCCCGCGACGTCGACGAGGCCCGCGGACTCCAGGCTCGTGGTGTCAGACCGGTCGACCGGGGCGACGATCACGTGCTCCAGCCGCACAAACTTCGCGTGGGGGACGGGCTCTCCGATCGTCACCTCGCCGTCGACCGTCTGCACCTCCGGCAGGTTCACCACCTCGACCGGGGTAATCTCTTGGGCCGTTCCCTCACCACCCAGCCACACGAGGGTCATCATGCCGCCGGCCAGGATGGTCGGCAGAGCGAGCTGCTTGGCGTTCATCGGACACCTCCTGTCCACGTCTACGGTGGAGGGTGGCCCGATGTCCAGGGAGCCTCGCTCTCGACCGGCACGATCTCACCGGCCCCGGCCCGCTTCGACCCCCGGGTCAGTCGGGGATCGACACGCTGCCGCGAACGTCGTCGACGCTGACCGATCCCGAGCCGTCGCGCCGCAGGGTGAAGTCACCCTCCACGTCGCGCACGCTGATGCTGCCCGAGCCGTCCTCGTCGATCACCACGCTGGCGCCGACTCCGCTGATCTCGATCCCCCCGGAGCCGTCCTCCTCGATCAGGACCTCGCCGTCGATATCCCGCAGAACGATCTCTCCCGAGCCGTCCGAGACACGCACCGACCCTCCGACACCGGTCACTTTGAGGGCGCCGGAGCCGTCGTCCACCACTACCCCGCCTCCGACACCGAGGACCTCGATCTCCCCCGACCCGTCGTCGATCTCGACATCCCCGCGCACGTCTCCCACGTCGATGCTGCCGGAGCCGTCATCGATCTCGAGGGCGGCGACGGAGCGCACGGTGATCGAGCCGCTGCCGTCCTCGATCTCCACCGCGAGGGACGCGGGGACCTCGACGACCAGGTCGAGCGCCGCGTTCCCGCGTACGTGGGTCGGATACTCCGCCTTCAGGTACAGAGTGTTTCCGCGGCGGTCGGTGGTCAGGCGGATCTGGTCCAGGTAGTCTTCGTCCGATGCGCAGGCGGTGCCAGAGGCGCTCACCTGGCTCCTGCCCTGGTCGCCCTTGACGTCGAGCGAGCCGGCGCCGACGGAGATCACCAGGCGCTCGGCGCCGGATCCGTCGATCGTCGCCTCGCGGTGGGCGGTGTGGCTACAGTCGTCCGCGATGACGACCTGGCAGCCCAGGCCGCAGATGCACGAGACGATGATGGCGGCGTAGAGAATGGTTCGCATGGTTCTCCTCCTGGATGCTTCGGAGCACGCTTGTCTTGACAGTCTTCGTCCGCCCCATCCTACGGCAGCGTCAAGGAAAAGATTCAGCTCACCGTGAGCTGGTCGCCTGGACGCTCTCCGGCACGGGGCCCGCCGCGGCGCGGGCGGGAAGGTACGATCCACTCTGATGGAAGGGGGCCCGATGTCTTCTGCTTCGATCGTCTCCGTCGAGGAGATCCTCGCCACTGAGTCGCCACCACGCGCGGACCGAGCGCAGGCCATCGGCCGGTCACGCCTGGGACGGGAGATCCTCGGTTGGCGGCTCGGTCGTGGTAGGCGTTCGGTGAGCCTGATCGGCGGCGCCCACGCCGACGAACCCGTGGGCCCGATGACCCTCGCGCGCCTCGTCGCCTGGCTCTCCGAGCTCCCCTCGGATCACCCCCTGCTGGTCGACTGGCGCTGGTCGGTGGTCCCCCACGTCAACCCGGACGGGGCGGCGATGAACGCGTGGGCGTGTCGAACGGCTCCGGTCGTCGACTCGAGGGGCGACGAGGACCGGGGCTACATCCTCTCGGCCTATCTTTCGCAAGTGGTCCGCGAGCGCCCCGGCGACGATCTCGAGTTCGGGTTCCCACGGCTCGACGCTGGAGACACAGAAGACCCGGGCGTCAGGCCCGAGGCGCAGGGGGTGGCGCGCTTCCTTCGGGCCGGCGGGCCGTTCGTCCTGCACGGAAGCCTCCACTCGATGGGGTTCGCTGCCGGCCCCTGGTTTCTCGTAGACAGAGCCTGGATCGAGCGCACCGGAGACCTCCGCCGGCACATGGCGGAGCGAACCCGGTCGCTGGGGTATCGGCTCCACGACGTCGACCGCAAGGGGGAGAAGGGCTTCACCCGAATCGCCGAAGGCTTCTGCACCCGCCCGGACTCGGAGTCGATGCGACGTCACTTCCTCGAACGGAACCAGCCCGAAGTGGCCGCGCTGTTCCGTCCGAGCTCCATGGAGGTGGCGCGCGCCTTGGGCGGGGATCCCCTCACCATCGTCTCCGAGATGCCGCTGTTTCTCGTGGAGTCTCCCCCTCCGGGAGATGGCGCCGACGAGGCCGTGCCACTGCCGGTGGACCTCGAGAGCCGCAAGCGTTTCCGGGCTTGGGCCCAGAGGATTGCCCGTAAGCAGGGTGACGCCGCCCTCGACCGGGCTGCGCTCGAGGCAGGGATTCGTCCGATGCCGATCCGCGACCAGATGCGCCTTCAGTTGAGGTTCATCGAAGCCGCCCTCTCGGCCGTCCGCGATCACGCTTCGGGAGCTGGTTGACCGCGCCGCCGGAGCCCATCTCCAGCCAAGTGCCGGAGCATCCTTCTCGGCGGAGCGAGCTCGGGACAAAAAGAAAACCCCCGAGTGCTCAGTGGCACCCGGGGGCTTTCGAGAATTACTCCCGGCGACGACCTACTCTCCCACACCGTCTCCAGTGCAGTACCATCGGCGCTGAGGGGCTTAACTGCCGTGTTCGGAATGGGAACGGGTGTTTCCCCCTCGCTACAGTCACCGGGAAACCTAATCTCAAAAGAACGATCTCGACAGTCCTGAGCCCCTTTTCTCGATGATGCGCCCAGGGGCGCTCCTGGATGGGTTTGTGGCTCAGGACGACCGCGCTTCGCGCGGCCACTGAATCGGGTCAAAGGCAATAGGATCCGCCGGGTGTGAAGATAAATGGTCAAGCCGAACGGCCGATTAGTACGGGTCAGCTCAACGCCTTGCAGCGCTTACACCTCCCGCCTATCAAACTCGTAGTCTTCGAGTGGCCTTCAGGGAGACCTCATCTTGAGGCTGGCTTCCCGCTTAGATGCTTTCAGCGGTTATCCTTTCCGAACGTAGCTACCCAGCTGTGCCGCTGGCGCGACAACTGGTGCACTAGAGGTTCGTCCGTCCCGGTCCTCTCGTACTAGGGACAAATCCTCTCAAGTCTCCTACGCCCACGGAAGATAGGGACCGAACTGTCTCACGACGTTCTAAACCCAGCTCACGTACCACTTTAATCGGCGAACAGCCGAACCCTTGGGACCGGCTTCAGCCCCAGGATGTGATGAGCCGACATCGAGGTGCCAAACCGCCGCGTCGATGTGAACTCTTGGCGGCGATCAGCCTGTTATCCCCGGAGTACCTTTTATCCGTTGAGCGATGGCCCTTCCATGCGGGACCACCGGATCACTAAGGCCTACTTTCGTACCTGCTCGACTTGTCGGTCTCGCAGTCAAGCTCCCTTCTGCCTTTGCGCTCTGCGGCTGGTTTCCAATCAGCCTGAGGGAACCTTCGCGCGCCTCCGTTGCTGTTTAGGAGGCGACCGCCCCAGTCAAACTACCCGCCTGACAATGTCCCGGATCCGGATAACGGAC